>ERZ795031.15-NODE-15-length-218699-cov-13.435059_pt1 | contig 218699 bp, 155 predicted proteins | sample MGYA00375123_ERZ795031 | MGnify/ENA primary metagenome ERZ795031 (study PRJEB30166, sample SAMN05720159) | activated sludge metagenome | isolation source: anaerobic digester from wastewater treatment plant | place: USA | collected 2015-04-21 ...
GGTGACGCGCACGCCAGACAACGCCCATCCCGCCGCGTCCTATTTCCTCGACAAGAGTCCATTCTCGAACGACCCGGGACATCCCCATCACCACCCAGTTGACCGCATTGGGCTTATCTATCACATAACGGATCGGCTTCAAACAACTTCGCAGAACGGATTGACGTTTGGGCGGATGGCTCACATCAGCCCGGCGGGCGAATTTTCATTCGCCCGTACGGATCGGGGGGCGGATCGGGCCGGACCATAAGTGTCCGGTGAGGCCTCTCGAACCGGACACTTCATGGCCGGCCACAGGCACGACTGCGTCACCCGTCGAGCGTACGATCTGAATCCGACTGGCGCGGTGAGGAGCATTTTGCTCGACCGCAGCGGGCGGATGTAATCCGCCCATACAAGGGCGTCCGGAACGCGGCGGGCGGATGTAATCCGCCCGTACAAGGGCAGCGAAACTTGACAGCGGTTCATACGGCTGGCCAGGAGGAACGCATGGAGACCGCCACCACGACGGAAGCCTGGGGCGTACGGCATGGGGGCCGAGCGGGTACCCGTAGCCGGGAAGCTCTCGCAGGCGCGCGACACCTTGCGGGGCGTAATGACCGTCGCGCGCCGAGAGGCAGCGGCGCGACACGGGGCTGGCCCCGTGCGCGACCGCGATTCCCGGGACGGGTAACCCCGAAGGACCCCCATCAGCACACATCCTGGGGCGTACGGCAGCTCCTGAACCCCTGAGCGAAGCGAAGGGCCCACGGGCGAATCCTCACGCAGGCGGGCGAATTTTCATTCGCCCTTTTGGAGCGGGGGAGGGGGCGGGTATAATGCGCGCGGTAATGCAGCAACCGGGATCATTCATGAAGAAGACCGCGCAGCCACACAAAAGGACTGTGCCTGGGGATCACAGGACAGACACACCGGATAAAGGTGGTGGGCCGGGGTTCCAGACCGTGACGGACAAGGGCGGGGGACCGATGCTCAAGACGGTGCCGGCGGTCCTGCTGTCGGCGGCGGGCGGGCTGATGATCCTTCTGTCGTTTCCCAGGTTCGACCAGTCCTGGCTTGCATGGGGCGCGGCCGGATGCATGATGGCGGCGTTCCGCGGCCGACGGTTCGGCGGGGCCTTCGGCATCGGCATGGTTGCCGGATTCATCGGCAACATGGGCGGCTTTTACTGGATTTCCAACCTGCTGGTGGACTTCGCGCACATCCCGCTGTGGGCCGCCTGGATCGTGACGTGCCTGCTGGTGGCGTACCAGGGGATTTATTACGCGCTGGCGGCCGGGCTTTCGGCGGCCGTCACGACGAAGTTCCCGAAGGTGCCGTGGGTGCTTGCGTTCCCTGTTTCCTATACCGCGTTCGAGTTCGTGTTTCCGCTTATATTCCCGTGGTACGCGGCCAACGGCCAGCAGCCGATCATCCACGTCATCCAGATCGCCGACATCGCCGGCGCGCCGGCCATTTCCTTTTTGCTGATGACCGTCGGAACCGCCGCGGGCGAGGTGGTCATCCAGGTTGTCAAAAAGAGGCCCTTCCCGATCCTTTCAACGGCGGTCGCGGCCGTGCTGCTTACATCGACGCTGATTTATGGCGCCGTCAGGATCCACACGGTTGACGAAAGGGTGGCCGCCGCCCCGAAATTCAGGATCGGCATGGTCGAACCGGACGTCGGCATCTGGGAAAAGGAAGCGAAGCATCCCGACGGATCCCCGATGACGAACCGGGAAAGGTTCGACCTTCGAAGCCAGAACCTGCTGAAGCTGCAGTACCTGTCGCGTGCCGTCGAACTCGAGCACGCGCCAGATTTGATCGTTTGGCCCGAAACATCGTACCAGCCGAACAGGCAGGTCCTTGTGCGCCGCAGGAATTCCGCCCCTGGCGGCGAAGCCACCGGGACGACCGGGGCCGTGGCGATCCCGCCCGAGCTTCAGGCGGAAGGCTTCATCCAGGCCTGGCCTTTCCCGACCGACATGGAACGCGCCTTCGTGTCGCGTTCGCCGCTTCCGGCACAGGGATCCTTCAAGGACCCCCTGCCGGCCCTGAAGGCTGACTCGGACACGCCGATCTTTGACAGGAACGCCGCCATCCGCGGGTTCTCGACGCCCGTCATCATCGGGGCTTCAAGCCGCCTGCCGGACACCGCCCCGGGTCAGACGCCCGTCAAGTACAACACCGCCGTGATGCTGGACAGGGACGGCAGCGTCATCGGCATGTACCGGAAGACCCTGCTGCTTGTTTTCGGCGAGTACCTGCCGTTTGAACGTACCTTCCCGTTCCTGCGCAAGTGGCTGCCGGAGGCCGGCCGCTGGAGCCCGGGCGACGGCCCCCGCGTCTTCGAACTGGGCCAGGCACGAATCGGGATATCCATCTGTTACGAAGACCTGCTGGCGCCGTTCCACTGGAAGATGTCCGAACTGGATCCGAACGTGATCGTCAACATCACGAACGACGCATGGTTCGGGCGGACGCGCGAGCCATGGCTGCATCTTCAGCTTGCCGAACTTCGCAGCGTCGAAACCAGGATGTTCATGGCGCGCGCGACCAACACCGGCGTTTCGGCATTCGTCGATCCCGTTGGACGACGCCTGGCCCATACTTCGATGGACGACCCCGAATACCTGGTCGCCGACGTTGCCCTGACCAGGGAAGACACCCTCTATATGCGGTTCGGCGACTGGTTCGCGTGGGCCTGCGCGGCGTTCGTCCTTGCGATGGCGGCGGCCTGCGTAACATGGCGCCGCGATTGACTTTGCACGTCATCCGGAATAAAAGATACTGCTGACCTTCCCTTGAAATACTTTTCACGAACCGGCGGTGGCGAAGATGCGTCGAGTATCTGTAAGTGCATTGCTTTTCCTTGTCGTCCTGGCCGGCTGCCAGGCGCAGGACTTCCCGCCGCCGACCGCGGCCCTTTCAAGCCCAGTCCTTGTGCCAGGCTTCCAGGTCCCGGATGATCGACTTCAGAATTCCCCGGACGCCCCGGACACTCCGCAGACACCCGACGGCGAGGATGTCACGGCCGATGGATCAACCGGACTCGATGCCGCGGTAAGCAGCTTCAAGGCCAAAAACCGCATGAAAGTCCGCCGCATCACCGGGCCGGATGGAAAGCAGATCGACGAAATCGTCGTCGATGGGCGCCCGCCGGAGCACTTCAGGATGACCTCGACCATCATCGACCGGTCCGCGGCCGCGACCATTTCAGGAATGCCCGCGTTCGACTGGTCGTATGGATGTTCGGCCACTTCGGCCGCGATGATTGCCGCCTATTATGACCGCAACGGCTTCCCCAGCATGTACAACGGCCCGACCAACGGCGGGGTCATGCCTCTTAACAATTCATCCTGGGGCGCGGGCGAATGCCCGTTAAGCGCGACGCACATGGGAAAGGACGGACGCGCAACGCGCGGCGCGGTCGATGATTACTGGGTCGCCGTTGAAAGCACCGCCCAGGATCCTTACATCACGAACGGATGGACAAGGCACGCCTATGCCGACTGCACCGGCGACTTCATGGGCACCAACCAGTCGGCGTTGTCCAACATCGACGGCGCGACGACGTTTTATAACTACACGGACGGCACCAGGCTGGACAACTACACCGGCGCCGAGCCTTCACGCGTTGACGGATGCCACGGACTGCGCGACTTCTTTGAATCGCGTGGATACGTGGTCACGGCGAACTTCAACCAGTACATCGTGGGGTACAACGGCAACACCGCGGGCTTCACGTACGACGAATACAAGGCGGAAATCGACGCCGGACGCCCGGTGATGATCCAGGTCGATAACCACACGATGGTCGGATACGGATACCAGGCCGGAACCTCGACGATCTACATCCACGACACCTGGGACTATTCGGATCACTCGATGACCTGGGGCGGGTCGTACGGCGGGCTGAACCATTACGGGGTAAGCGTCTTCCGCATCAAGGCGTGCGAGTGTTCAGGTGTGTCGCAATGCTGCGACGGCTGCTATTACACGACCGGTTCCTGCAACGCCGACAGCAGCGGGTGCACCGTCAACGACACGTGCAGCGCCGGCGTCTGCGTGGCCGGCTCGGCCGCGAACTGCGCGTCCGCGAACGACCAGTGCAATGTCGGGTACTGTTCGTCAACCGGCAACAACACGTACCAGTGCCTGAAGAACCCGGCGCCAAAAAACAACCTGGCTTGCAACGCCGACAGCAGCGGATGCACCCAGGGTGACAAATGTGTTTCGGGCACGTGCGTGGCCGGGGCGGCCCCCGATTGCAGCGCCCTTGACGAAACATGCGCCGTCGGCGCGTGCAGTTCGACGGGAAACACCACATATACCTGCGTAAGAAGCACCGAGCCGAAAAACAACGCGCCGTGCGACGCCGACAGCAACGGATGCACCCAGGGCGACAAGTGTTCGGCCGGGATCTGTGTCGCCGGAAACGTCCAAAGCTGCTCGCAGGCAAACGATCAATGCAATGTCGGTTACTGCAACCCGACCGGACCGACCACCTTCGAATGCCTGAAGAACCCGGGGCCGAAGGAAGGCGGCCTGTGCGATCTGGACAGCAGCGGATGCACGCCGGACGTCTGCGTGTCCGGATCCTGCCAGGCAAGGCCGCAGGTTGACTGCAGCGGCCTTGACCAGACCTGCGCGGTCGGCAAGTGCGAGTCGCTTACGATTCACAGTTACCGGTGCGTTCCGGATCCCGCGCCGCGCCAGGGCATGGCGTGCGACGCCGACTCGGACGGGTGCACGATTGGTGACAAGTGCGTTGACGGATCCTGCACGGCCGGGACGCGCGCCGACTGCTCGGCGATGTCGGATCAGTGCAATATCGGCACGTGCGTTCCCGACGGACCCGATTCGTACCAGTGCATGCAAAACGCAAGCTCTCTTGAAAACCATCCATGCAACGCCGACAGCAACGGATGCACGGCAAACGACCGTTGCGTCGCCGGGGCCTGCATCGCCGGGCCCGCGCCGAACTGTTCGACGGCGACGGACGCCTGCAACGTCGGAACGTGTTCTTCGACCGGCAACGGCAGTTACGTCTGCGTCGGCAACCCGTTCCCGAAGGAAGGCCTGGCCTGCGATCTTGACGGGGACGGTTGCACGCAGGATAAGTGCGACGACGGCGCCTGCACCGCCGGGCTGACGCCCGACTGCTCGAGCCTGAACTCGGCTTGCTCTGTCGGGGTGTGCGACTCGACCGGCAGCCTGACTTACACCTGCGTCAGGTTCACCGCGCCCTTCGAAGGGACGTCATGCGATGCCGACGGCAACGGGTGCACGGCCGGGGACAAGTGTGTATCGGGCAACTGCCGGGCTGGAACGGCACCGGACTGCAGCGCGGCAGGCGACCAGTGCAACGTCGGACAGTGCGTAAGCACCGGTTCCGCAACTTATGACTGCACGCCGAACCCGGCGCCGCGCAACGGTTCATCCTGCAACGCCGACAACGACGGCTGCACCGCCGGGGACACGTGCGCGGACGGAACATGCGTCGCGGGAACCGCGCCCGACTGCGGGGTGGCAAGCGACCAGTGCAACGTCGGATTCTGTTCGTCCCTGGGCCCGCAGACGTTCGAATGCAGGAAGAATCCAGTGCCGCTTGACGGCGCCGGCTGCAATGCCGACGGCAACGGCTGCACGGTCGGAGACATGTGCCAGGCCGGAACATGCACCGCCGGTCCCGCACCGGACTGCAGCAGCCTTGACGGCCCGTGCGCCAACGGAATCTGCCAGTCAACGGGGGCGGCCAGCTTCAGATGCACGATTGACTGGACTCCGTTCCAGGACATGGCGTGCAACGCCGACAACAGCGGTTGCACCATCGCGGACAAGTGCCGGTTCGGGACATGCGTCGCCGGCCCCGCCGCGGATTGCTCGGCATTTGCCGATCAGTGCCATGCGGGCGCCTGCGACCCTGACGGGCCAGACGGCTTTACATGCCGGGCCGATGCCGCGGCAAAGGAAGGCGCGCGCTGCAACGCGGACGGAAACGGCTGCACGGTTGGCGACACCTGTGTTTCCGGCACCTGCACGGTGGGCCCGGACGCCGACTGCACGGTCGCGTCGGACGCATGCAACGCCGGTTCCTGCTGGTCCAGCGGACCGAACAGCTTCATTTGCGAAAAGGATCCCGCACCCAGGGAAGGCCTTCCGTGCGACGCCGACGGCGACGGATGCACGGTCGGGGACGCCTGTGTTTCAGGTTCGTGCGCGGCCGGTTCCCGACCGGACTGTTCGTCCGAATCCGACCAGTGCAACACGGGAATCTGCAAATCCACGTCGAACATGGCCTATGTCTGCATCAAGGATCCCGCCGGATACAACGGCCGGACGTGCGATGCCGACGACAACGGATGCACCACTTCCGACTACTGCCAGTCCGGGAGCTGCGTGGTCGGCAATCCTGTTGACTGCGGCTGGGCCGACGACCAGTGCAACATCGGTTACTGCCAGTCCGCCGGTCCTTACGACCACGAGTGCCTGCTTGACCCGTTGCCGCTTCACGGACTTGCATGCAACGCCGACGACGACGGATGCACCCTTTCCGACCGTTGCGACGCCGGGGCCTGCGTGGCCGGCCTGCCGGCCGACTGTTCGGAGCTGGACGCTCCCTGCTCGGTTGGAATCTGTGAATCGACCGGGGTGTTCTCATTCGCCTGCGTGGCCGACTTCGAACCGTTCCAGGGCGAACCATGCAACGCCGACGACGACGGCTGCACCATGTCGGACGCCTGCATCCTGGGCGAATGCGTCGAAGGACAGACGGCTGATTGCGGCGAAATGGACGATCAGTGCAACGCGGGGTACTGCCTGTCCGGCGGCCCCGACAGCTTCTCCTGTCAGAAGGACCCTCGGCCCTTCGAGGGCCTTTCCTGCAACGCGGACGACGACGGATGCACGGCCGGCGATTCGTGCCTGGACGGCGCGTGCGTCGCGGGGGACACACCGGACTGCTCGGGCGAGACAGATCAGTGCAACGTCGGCACCTGTGTCGCGGCCGGTGCGGACGATTACTTCTGCATGGCCGATCCCTCGCCACTTGAAGGTCATTCGTGCGATGCCGACACCGACGGTTGCACCATCGGCGACTTCTGCGGGGATGGAACCTGCCATGAAGGCCCGGAGGCCGACTGCACCATGCAGGACGACCAGTGCAACACCGGCATATGCGAATCCACCGGCTCCGATTCGTTCCAGTGCGTATCCAACCCGATCCCCCACGAAGGCGCGGCGTGCGACTCGGACGGAAGCGGATGCACGGTCGGCGACGCCTGCGAAGGCGGCGTGTGCGCCGCCGGGGACGTTCCGGACTGCTCTTCGATGACCGATCAGTGCAACGCCGGCGAATGCAGATCAACCGGCACCGATTCTTTTGTCTGCGTCAAGAACCCGGAACCAAGGGAAAATACCCTCTGCAACGCTGACAGCAACGGGTGCACGGAAGGTGACCGATGCGTTGCCGGCGCCTGCACGCCGGGTGCGCCGCCGGACTGCTCGGCGGTTGAAAACCAGTGCACCGCCTCAATCTGCCAGTCCAGGGGGCCAACAACCCACGCCTGCCTTGCGGACACCCAGACGCTTTCGGGAACCGCCTGCGATGACGGCGATCAGTGCTCGACCGGCGACAAGTGCCAGGTCGGTTCGTGCGTCGGCTCGCCGGTCGTCTGCGCCGATGAATTCACATGCACCACGAACCGGTGCGACGCGAATACGGGGGCCTGCACGGCAACCACGGACGACGCAGCCTGCGACGACTCGAACCCCTGCACCGACGACACGTGTTCCGCCCTGTCCGGTTGCGAAAACGTCAACATCCCGGACTGGAGCGAATGCAGCGGGACGGATTACGCGTGTTTCGCCGGACGCTGCGAACCGACCGGCCCTGGCGACAGGTGCCCCGAACCGATCGTGCTGGAATCGGGAATTCCGATTCGCGTCAACGCCGGCATGCTCCACCAGTACCTCGTTGTCGAAAGCTCCTGCATGGATCCTGCGCCATCGGGCATCGACGCATTCCTGTCGTTTGTCGCGGACGCCGGACACACGTTCACGCTGACGATTGAACCGGACCAGGGTGTCACGGTCGCCGTGGTATTCCGTGAGTCATGCCAGGCCGACTCGACTTGCGCCGCGGGCGCGCCACCGTCTTCGACCGCATCGACCATCGACCTGCCGCAGGATGCGTCCGGGGAAATCCTTGTCCAGGTCATCTTCACCGACTGCGGCGGCCAGTGCCTGCGCAAGGGCGCCGTCCTGACGATAACGGACACGACCCCGGCCGAACCGGCTCCCGAGACTTCCGAAGATACCGTGCAGCCGGATGCCATGGCGGAAATCGGCCTGGACGCGGCATCCACGGATCTCGCGGAATCCGACTCGACCCGGCCGGACGCCGGGGAACCGCAGGACACGGGCATCGATATGTCGGGAAGCGACTTTTTGTCGCTCGATGCAAACGACAGAACCGACGACGGCGGCGGAACGGGCGGTGGCGGGTGTTCAAGCTCGGGCGGGTCACACGAACCGATTGCAGTTCTGTTCTTCCTTGTCGGCTTCTTCATGATCATGTCGGGCGCCGCGAAACGAAGACGGACGAACGAAAAGACGCGATGACGTGACCCCTGGACGCGGTCAGCGCTGCGGCATGCCAAGCACCATTCTGTCGATGGCGTTTTTCGGGGCCGGGTAGTACGCCCTGGCGGCATCCCAGTCGAGCCAGGCTTCGGCAATGGCAAGAACCCTGTCGGGACCGGCCTTGTGCGCGAATGCGACAAGTTCATCCTTCATGTCGCCGTTTGAAAGATCGTCCAGGGAAACCCCGGAAACGACCGCAAGCAGGTCACGCGCGACCGATTCAAGGATAAGGCGATACACGTCGCCACCGTCGCGATCGACAGGAACGCCGTCGGAAAACTGCAGCCTGACCCTGTCGGGCTGATCCACCAGCGAAAGGAATGCCTTGATGAAATCCCGCCTTTCTGCCAGCGCCTGGCTGTCGAGCAGCCGGAAGGCCTGGCCAGGACACCCGGAACACATCGCTGCGGCACAGGCGGCCACGTCGGGCTCGATCCCTCGCGCCGACACCAGCAGTTCGATGATTGCCGAAGTTGGAACCGGCCCGAACGGGATCTGGAAGCTTCGCGAAAGAACCGTTCGCGGCAATGTGTCGGGACTTGATGTGATCAGGATGAACAGCGTTCCGGCCGGCGGTTCCTCCAGCGACTTCAGCGCGGCATTCGCCGCCTCGGTGTTCATGGCGTGGGCATCGTCGATGACAAGCACCTTCCATGGACCGATGACCGGCTGGTACTGCAGGCGTGGCATCGCGTCCCGAACCGCGTCAATCTTGATGACGCCCTTGTCGGGTTCCAGAATTTCGAGATCGACGTACCTTCCTTCGTCCATGCTGCGGCAGTTCGAACAGATTCCGCACGAATCGCCGTCGCGACGATCCCTGCACAGCAGGTACGAAACGAATGCCATGGCCATCGTCTTCTTGCCGACGCCGTCACGGCCATGAAAGAGGATGGTCGGGGCCACGCGCCCGGTATCGACGGCGCGCCGCAGCACGTGCGCCACGCCCTCATTCCCGATTACGGAAGAAAACTTCATCGAAACCCCGGGGGGAACAACCATCGCAACGGTAATCGCTGCGGCGGCATCAGTCAATCCGGTAGTGGGCGTGCCGAGATTCAGAAGCGATCGCGGGATGGATCCATCAGCCGGCTGTAAAGAAAATCCGGGAGGAAGCATCCGGAGTGGATTTCGTCGCAGTAATACCTTGTTCCGGCAACGGTCGGGCGCACCTTCGCGCGACAGCCCCGGCCCTTGTGGCCGACGGCGAAGCACCACCAGTTGCCGCCGTAGGTCGCAATCGGGGCGGTGTAAAGGTCGGCGTGACCAAAGACGTCGCGCATCGTGTTCTGGACATCCCGCACTATGGGAAAGTGGAAATGAAGCGATTCCGAAAGCGTCACGAAAAGTCCGTCATCCGTCAGCACGCGATTGACGTCGCCAAAGAACTGCTGGGAAAACAGCACCTTCGCCATGCCGACGATGTCCGTGCTGTCAACGACCACCAGATCGGCGCGCCCGTCGAAATTTCTCAGGAACGCGGCCCCGTCCTCGTGCAGCACCCGGACCCTTGGGTCGGACAGCCCGCACGATACCCCGGGAAAGTACTCCTTCGAAAGCCTGGTGACTTCCGGATCGATGTCAACCAGCCACACGTTCTTCACGCAGTCGTGCCGCACGACCTCGCGGACCGCCCCGCCGTCGCCGCCGCCAATCACGATCACGTTTTCGGGCTGCGGCCTGGAATGCAGCGGCACGTGGGCCAGCATCTCGTGATAGAAGAATTCGTCCCTTTCGGTAAGCTGGACGACCCCGTCAAGGATCATGATGCGCCCGAAGAAGGGATTCGTGATGACCTGGTATTCCTGGAAATCGGAACGTCCGCTGCACAGGACCTGATCAACCTGGTACCCGTACTGGATCGGGGCGTAAGGATCCCTTTCGACAAACCTTCCTTCAGACATGGGCACACCTGCGGATGGTCAGGCGGAACGGGACTTCTTTGAACCGTTCGGCCAGAAAATGGAAAAGGCCAGAAGGACGATCACGCCGCCAGTGATGCCGATATCGGCGATGTTGTATTTCGGCCAGTGATAGTCGCGCCAGTACATGTGGATGAAATCGACGACATACGTAAGCGTCACGCGGTCGCCGTAATTGCCGATCGCGCCGCCGAGCACCGCACCCAGAGCAACCGTCAGCAACCAGCTTTCCGAAGGCGGCCGGACGATCATGTAACCAAGCGCCAGGATTGCCACAATCCCGAAAGTCAGGAAGATGGCCAGGCGCAGCTTTGCGTCAAGCCACAAAAGCATCGAGAACGCCCCGGCAGGGTTCTCGGCGTAAGAATACTCCCAGAACCCTTCGACAACGGTCACGGTCCGTTCGGCCAGCAGGTACGTCGCCCCGGGCTCGACCGGGGAGTCAGGTTCCACCTGCACCAGCCCGGTCCTGGGCACCACGAACAGGCCTTCCCGGATGGTGCGGTCAACGGTGCGCTTCGATTCGGCCGGGATCCGCTCAAGGATGAAATCGCGCACCGTTACCGACGACAGTTCCTGCTGAACCTGCTTCGCGACGGTCGCCGGATCGGATTCCGGGGCCGCCCGCGAAACCAGACGCTTCACGATCTGCGAGTCAAGACGTTGAACCCGGCGCGCAAAACGGCCATCCGGGTCAAATGCAAGAAAGCCTTCAACCGCGAATCCGGATTTGTTATCCAGTTCATGCACCTTGTCGGTCGGTTCGATCGCAACCTTGTCGGGAAGCTTGAAAAGGATCCCCTGGAGTCCGGCGTCCTTCATCTCGGGAAACCGCTGCCTGACCGCATCCCCGACAGTCGCCGCGCCTGCCGCCGGTTTCACCGCGAGCATGTGGCCCCAGTTCGCCAGGTTGTCTTCCGCCCATCGCTTGGTAATCACGTCGGGAATCAGGAAGGCCGCCGTCACCGCGATGATGACAAATGCCCTGACGATTCTCTTCTGACCGGTCTTCATCTGGTTCCCCTTCATCCAATGCTGTCGATCACGTCGGCACACCTGGTGCACAAATCCGGATGGGATTCGACCGAACCGACGGTTTCAAAGTAATTCCAGCACCTTGCGCAACGCTCGCCGACAATCGGCGTAACGACCGCCTCGGCCGCGACGTCCGGGGCGATTGAATCGACCCTCTCAACCGTGGTTCTGGACACGACGAAAAGTTCCGGAAGAATGTCCGCGAACCTGGCCACGACCCTGTCGTGCTCTCCACCAGCCTTGACGCGAACCAGGACCGACGCCTCGAGTGGGTGTCCGATATCGCGGGCCGCCCTCTTTTCTTCCAGGTTCTTCAGAACGACATCCCTGACTTCACGCAGCAGCGCCATGTCAGCCAGCAGTTCGGCCTCCTTCGGGAAGGCGTCCGCGCAAGGCAGCCCCGACAGCAGGACCGAATCCGGTGAACCCGGCATGCGTCTGTGATGGGACCACGCTTCCTCCATGGTGAAGGAAAGCACCGGCGCCATCAGCCGAATCATCGCATCCAGCATCCTGTAGATCGCCGTCTGGGCCGATCTCCTGTCGCGACCGGCCGGGTGGGAACAGTAGAGCCTGTCCTTCGTGATATCCAGGTAGAACTGCGAAAGATCCGAAACCATGAACGCAAGGATCGTCCTGACGACATTGTGGAACTCGTATCCGTCATACGATTCGCGAACCTTCGCGACGACTTCGCCGAACCGCGCCAGCGCCCACCGATCCTGTTCCAGAAGTTCCGAATCCGGAATGGCGTCGGCCACGGGATCGAAATCCGAAATAACGCCGAGCATGAAGCGCGTGGTGTTGCGGATCTTGCGGTACGCCTCGACAAGCCTGGTCAGGATTTCCTGGGAAAGCCGGATGTCGTCCCGATAATCCTCGGCCGCGGTCCACAGGCGCAGCACGTCCGCGCCGTCGCGGTCGATGATCTTCGCGGGGTCGATGTAGTTGCCCTCGGACTTCGACAGCTTGCGCCCGTTGCCGTCAACGACGAATCCGTGTGTCAGTACCGCCCTGAACGGGGCCTGCTGCCTCGTTCCAACCGACGCCAGCAGCGAGGACTGGAACCATCCGCGGTGCTGGTCGCTGCCTTCCAGGTAAAGGTCGGTCCTGACGTTGTCGCCGTAACGTCTTTCCATGACGGCCGCATACGAAACGCCGGAATCGAACCAGACGTCCAGGATGTCGCGAACCTTCTGCAGGTCGGTCGAACCGCACGCCGAGCACTTCCATCCCTGAGGCACAAGGTCGGCAAGTTCCCGGTCGAACCAGGCGTCGGCGCCTTCGCTTTCGAAGATGTCGGCGACATGGTTGATGAAATCCTGAGACGTATCGACCTGGCCGCACTTGTTGCAGATGGTGCCGGCAATCGGGACGCCCCAGTGGCGCTGGCGGGAAACGCACCAGTCCGGACGGGACTTGAGCATGCCGGTGATACGGTCGCGGCCCCAGGACGGGATGAACTTCACTGACTCCAGCGAATCAAGCGCCGCCTTGCGCAGACCGGATCGGTCAACCGTGATGAACCACTGCGGCGTGGCCCTGAAAATGACGGGGTTTTTCGACCGCCAGCAATGCGGATACTGGTGCGCGTATCTGGCCTTGCCAAGCAGCATGCCCTTCGATTCCAGCAGCTTGATCACGTCCTCGTCGCACGAAAAGACCATCCGGCCCTCGAATTCCGGGACGTCGGAAGTGAAACAGCCTCGCGCGTTGACGGGGGCGTACGGTTCCAGCCCGTACCTGGCGCCGACGATGTAGTCGTCCTCGCCGAATCCCGGGGCCGTGTGTACGCAGCCGGTGCCGGTTTCCATGGTGACGTGCTCGCCGACAATCAGCAACGAATCGCGATCGATGAACGGATGACGGCACGCGGCCTTTTCAAGCACGCTGCCCTCGAAGGTCGCGATGACCTCGCCCATCGGGTGCCCGGTCCTCGCATGGAAGTCCTCGCGCAGGGCCTCGGCCATGACCCAGACGTCGCCACCGACATCCTCGGCGATGTAAGTCGCGGCCGGATCCAGCGCGATGGCCAGGTTTGACGGCAGCGTCCATGGAGTTGTCGTCCAGATTATGACGCCGCCCGAACGCCCCTTCAGGGCCGGAATCCTTTCGCCGACACTGTCGGCAAACGGGAACTTCACGTAAATCGATGGCGACGTGGCTTCCTTGTATTCGACTTCCGCATCGGCCAGCGCGGTTTCGCACTCGTGGCACCAGAAGACCGGCTTGTGCCCCAGGACTACGTCGCCGCGGCCGACAAAGCGGCCGAACTCACGCAACGTCTTCGCCTCGTAGTCGTGCGTCATCGTCAGGTACGGGTTTTCCCATTCGGCAAGAACGCCTAGGCGCTTGAACTCGGCCCGCTGGGTATCGACCCACTCGCGGGCATAGTCCCTGCACCTGTGGCGCAGTTCGGACGGATTCGCCCTTGCCTTTTCGCGCCCGACGACCTTTTCGACGGCATGCTCGATCGGCAGCCCGTGGCAGTCCCATCCAGGCCTGTTTTCACACCTGTGTCCGGTCATGTTGGCCGTCTTGACGACGATATCCTTCAAGACCTTGTTCAGGATGTGCCCATGATGGATATGCCCGTTCGCATAAGGCGGACCGTCGTGGAAAAGGAACGGTTCCGCCGAAACGGCGCCTTCCATCATCCGTTCGTATATCCGGTTCTGCTCCCAGAATTTAAGAAATTCGGGTTCTTTCTCTTTCAGATTGGCCTTCATCGGGAAGGATGTTCCAGGAAGGCATAAGGTCGCTTTGTAGTCCTTTTCGTCGCCCATTGGCGCCCCCGTTCAATGCCCGTCGGGCATGTCAGAAAAACCGCGCAAAACTCTAGCAATATCGCTGGAAAAGTCAATTACGGGGTCAGTGCCGGGAAATTATGCCGGGGGCCGGATAAGCCGCGCAGAATTCCCTGACCTCTGCGGCGAGCCTGTCCAGGCCATCGACATCCTCCACCATTCCCGCCACCCTGTTGAAACAGTCGGCGATGAACTTCATTTCCGTTTCCTTCATTCCGCGGGAAGTGACCGCTGCCGTTCCAAGGCGAAGGCCCGATGGATCGAACGGCTTCCTCGGGTCGTCGGGAACCGTGTTGTAATTGCATTCCAGCCCGGCCCGATCAAGCGCCTGGGCGTATGACTTGCCCGTCATGCCACGCGGGGTAACATCCATGAGGATCAGGTGGTTGTCCGTTCCCCCCGAGACCAGCTTGAAACCGTGGCCGGCAAGGTGGCCGGCAAGCGCCTTCGCGTTCGCGACGACCTGCGCGGCATAAGCCTTGAAATCCGGCGTCGAAGCCTCTTTCAGGGCAACCGCGATGCCGGCAGTGGTGTGATTGTGCGGGCCGCCCTGCAGGCCGGGAAAGACCGCCTTGTCTATCGCCTTCGCCATCGCCTCGCGGCAAAGGATCATGGCACCCCTGGGGCCGCGCAGCGTCTTGTGCGTGGTCGTAGTGACGACGTCCGCGTGCGGAATCGGGCTTGGATGCGCACCACCGGCCACGAGTCCGGCGATATGAGCCATGTCGGCAAGAAGCACGGCGCCGACTTCGTCCGCGATGGAACGGAACGCGGCAAAATCCAGGATCCTGGGATACGCCGTGGCGCCGCATATCAGCAGCTTCGGACGTTCGGCAAGGGCCAGTTCGCGAACCTTTTCATAATCAATCAGGCCGGTTGTGCCATCGACCGAATACTGGACCGAACGGAAGAAGGAACCCGTGATCGAGACCTTCCAGCCATGCGTCAGGTGACCGCCGCTTGGAAGTGCCATGCCCATCACCGTGTCGCCCGGCTTCAGTGTCGCGAAATACACCGCAAGATTTGCCGGCGACCCTGAATATGCCTGGACATTCGCGTGATCCGCGCCAAAAAGCGCCTTTGCCCTGGAAATCGCCAGTTCCTCGAGCGGATCGACGCACTGCTGGCCTTCGTAGTACCTCTTGCCCGCGTATCCTTCAGAGTATTTGTTGGTGAACACGCTGCCGGTCGCTTCAAGCACGGCCCGCGACGTGTAGTTTTCCGACGCTATCAAGCGAACCTTTTCAAACTGGCGCGACTCCTCGGATGAAACAAGGGCTGCCACTTCCGGATCTGACTGCAGCAACGTCTTCTGGTCCATTTCCCGATTCCTCCTTCTACCTGTTCTTCCTGCCGGTCGCGATTGCACTGTTGCGCATCGCGCAGTACTTCTCGCCACACATCGAGCAGTACTCCGATTTCAGGTGCTCCGCGGCAGGCAAAGTCATCGCATGATACTCGCGGGCACGATCGGGATCCAGCGCAAGGCTGAACTGGGTTTCCCAGTCAAACCGGAACCTTGCATCCGACATCCGATCATCGCGGTCGCGGGCGCCCGGGTGTCTTCTGGCAATGTCCGCCGCATGGGCGGCGATCCTGAAGGCAACCAGGCCTGTCCTGACATCTTCAAGGTCGGGAAGGCCGAGGTGTTCCTTCGGGGTCACGTAGCACAGGAAGTCCGCGCCGCAGAACGCGGCCATGGTTGCGCCGATCGCGCCGGTGATATGGTCGTACCCCGGCGCGATGTCGGTCACAAGCGGGCCCAGCACGTAGAAGGGCGCCCCGCCGCAAACCTGCTTCTGGCGCTTCATGTTCGACTCGATCTGGTCAAAAGGCACATGCCCCGGTCCCTCGATCATCACCTGAACCCCGGCGTCCCAGGCACGCCTGGTCAACTCGCCCAGCGTGTCGAGTTCGGCGAACTGAGCCTCGTCGCTGGCATCCGAAAGGCACCCCGGCCGAAGCCCGTCCCCAAGTGAAAGCGTGACGTCGTGTTCCGCCGCGATACGCAGCACCTCGTCAAAGCGCGAATAAAACGGATTCTCGCGTTCGTGGGCCATCATCCACCGGGCCATCAGCGCGCCGCCGCGACTCACGATGCCGATTCTGCGACGACTGGCGAGCGGTATGTGCGACCGCAGCAGACCGGCGTGGATCGTCATGAAATCGACGCCCTGGACGGCCTGCTTCGAAAGGACGCCCAGAAGATCGTCCTCGCTGAGATCCTCGAACCTCTCGACGGTCTCGGCGGCCTGATAGACGGGAACCGTTCCGACCGGCGCCGTGCTTGCCTCAAGAACCGCAAGACGCACCGAGTCGATGCCGGGACCGGTGGAAAGGTCCATGACGGCGTCGGCCCCATACCTGATGGCGCTTCTTACCTTTTCGACCTCTTCCGAAAGGCACGAACTGGTCGGCGACCTGCCAAGGTTCACATTGACCTTGACGGTAAGCCCGGAACCAATTCCGACCGGATCAAGGTTCCGGTGTGCCGGGTTCGCCGGAATGACTACCGTTCCGGCCGCAATCCTTTGCATTATCACTTCCGCGGGAACCGACTCCTTCGCGGAAACCTTTTCCATCTCAGGGGTTATCTCTTGCCGACGTGCTGCCTGAAGCTGCGTTCCGAAACCAGATCTGCGAGCCATGAAGAACAGTCCTCCGAATCCCGCCCGAACCGGGGCAATACAAACTACCGCCGTTTCGTGTCCATCGCAAGCAGACGACCGCCGAGCCGACCGGCTGCTGGTTCGACCATGCGACGATTGGCATGTCTGAAGCCGCGATATTCTGCTAGAATCCGCGCCATGAAGGTTCTTGGAATAGAAAGTTCATGTGACGAAACATCGGCCGCCGTCGTGATTGACGGCCGGCAGGTGGTTTCCAACGTCGTGTGGTCACAGATCAAGGTGCATGAACCGTTCGGCGGCGTCGTGCCCGAGCTGGCCTCGCGCAACCACCTGCGCTACATCACGCCGGTCGTTGATTCGGCACTTCGGAAGGCCGGCATCGCCCCTTCGGATCTTGACGGGCTTGCAGTCACGATCGGGCCGGGCCTGATGGGCTCCCTCCTGGTCGGCGTTCAGTTCGCCAAGGCCATGGCGGCGGCGACCGGCACGCCTCTTGTCGGCGTCAACCACCTCGAGGGGCACCTTTCGGCGTCCTTCATGATTGACGGAATCGAGCCACCGGAGTTTCCGTACGTCGGGCTGGCCGTATCCGGCGGGCATACAAGCATCTACCTGGTCGAAGGCTGGGGACGGCTTAAGCTTCTTGGACGAACCCTGGACGACGCCGCGGGCGAGGCGTTCGACAAGGCCGCTTCCATGCTCGGCCTTTCGTACCCGGGCGGCGTGGTAATCGATCGCATCAGCCGTGGGCGGAACGTGGCCGCGGTCGGTTTTCCAAGGCCGATGCTGCGCGAATCGACCATGAACATGAGTTTTTCCGGCCTGAAGACCGCACTGAAGAGGCACCTTGAAACGCTTCCCGCGACACCCGATGCCGACCAGACCGCGGAGATCGCCGCATCGTTCCAGGAAGCGGTCGTTGACATCCTCGTCGCACGGACGGTCGGGGCCGCCGTTTCGACAGGCGTGCGGGACGTGGTAATCGCGGGCGGGGTCGCGGCCAACAGCCGTCTGCGCGAAAGGATGGATCTGGCCTGCCGGGCCGCCGACCGACGCCTGCTGGCAGTCCCGCTGAGCCTGTGCACCGACAACGCCGCGATGATTGCCGGCCTTGGCTACCAATACCTTTTCGGCGTGCTCAGGGACGCCGAGTGCCCCCGCGGAATCGACATGGATCCCTTCATGCGCCATGTGAGCGCCGGTTAAGGCGCCCTGGAGGTTGCCGTGCGGACCCTGACGGCCATCCTGCTGCCATGCCTCCTGATTGCCTGCGGCCAGCAACCACGAATCATCCTGCAGGATATCGATGAGTCCGATTCCGTCGATTCCGGCGACGACACGAATGAATCCGAACTTCCGGACGACGGCCTGGAACTCGAACTGCCTTTCGACACGACCGTCGGCGACGAATCTTCCGGTGACTCTTCCGGTGACACCGCCAGCCAGCTCTGCGCGGATTCGATGAAACCCTGGATGTGCGACGACCGGGGCTGCACGGAAGGTTTCTTCTGCAACGGCTATTTCGAGTGCGACCGGCCTCCATGCTGGGGCCCCTGGTGCGATTACGTCCCCGGGACATGCGTTCCGGCGGTTTCCGGCACCGTCTGCACCGCGCCGCGCGACTGCCGGGAAGGGCACACCTGCGTGGCCGGCACGTTTTCGATTTCGGGCATCTGCAGGGCGCTCCCCGTGCCCGGAACATGCTGGTCCAACGACGACTGCGAACCTTTCGGGATGTGCGCCGGCGAGGTTCGCTGTCATGTCGGCAATCCATGCCTGGGCCCGGAAATGCCGGGCGTCTGCGTTGAAAAGATAAACGACGGACGATGCTGGGACGACGGCATGTGCGTCAGCGGCTGGTGCCGGGGCGCGGTACTGTGCAGCCTTGATGACGACGGCTGCGAGCCGTCACCTGGCATCTGCGAAGCCGGGGACGGACTTGGTTGCCCGACGACCGACGGCGGGCTTCCGTGCTCGGCGTCCGATGACGGAAACTGGTGCGTGGGACCTGAAAACCTGAATTACTGCGCGATGCCGCCGGCCAGTCCCCAGGCGGCCGGCGAATGCTGGACCGACTCCGACTGCTTCCCGAAGGGCGGGATCCTTTGCAGATCGGCTCTTACATGCCCGCCGCGCAGTTTCTGCCGCCTGGAAGGCATGCATTCCGGAATCTGCGGACAGGCGCCCCCGGACGGTCAGGGGATCGAACTCCGGTTTGTCCAGGCGACGACGACCGGACAGCTTCAACCGGACTCCCGCACCCAGGCCGTTCTTGTCAACCGGGGGCCTGTGGCGATTTTCATCGCGCCCTGCGACACGATTTCCGTCATGGCACAACGCAACGGGGAATGGCCCGGAATCACTCTCGACTGGACCTTCTCGACCCCTGAATGCTACACGGGCATTCCCGAATCGACGCTTCTTCGAATACCACCGGGATCGGGGGCGGTACTATCCGTATCGACCGACGACGCGATAGACCAGCAGATGGCTGGCCGGAACATCCGACTGTCCATCAGGTACCTTCTTGGCTGCGTCCCGGGCAAGGGAACGGATGACCGGATGGATTGCCTCGAGGCTTCCAACGGCCTTGCCCGGACATGGTTCGGCGACCCGGTATTCTGGCCGGCGGGGGGCACATGACACGACGCATGCCCGACAGCGACGGATCCGGCCTGAACATCTCCCAGCCCGCGCGCAAGAAATCGCTTGGCCAGCATTTCCTGAACAGCGGACGCGTGGTGTCACGTATCATCGACGCCCTGGCTCCCGCCCCCGACCTTGCCGTGGTGGAAATCGGACCCGGACGGGGCGCGCTTACAAGGGAACTTGCGGCCAGGTGTGGGCGACTGGTTCTCGTGGAGCTTGATGACGGCCTGATTCCGATTCTTGGCGCGAACTTCCCGGAAGCGACCATCTTCCACCACGACGCCGCGACCCTGGACATGAGCCTCGTGGCCGGCGGGAACCGGGCCGTCGCGGTCGGGAACCTGCCGTACAACGCCGGCGGCCAGATACTTTTTAACCTGCTTGACAGGAATCCGCCGTTTGAACGCCTGGTGCTGATGTTCCAGAAGGAAGTCGCGCAAAGGCTGTGCGCGACCCCCGGCGACCGAAATCACGGGGCCGTGTCGGTGCTGGTGTCGCTTCTTTGTGAACGCAGGTATCTGTTCGACGTGCCGCCTTCAAAATTCATTCCTCCGCCGGCCGTGATGTCCGGGGTCGTGATGTTCCTGCCGCGTTTGCTTCCTGCGGACGCTTCATTCCTGCATGGAAAGGAATTCTTCCGGTTCGTTCACGGCCTGTTCGCCCAGCCGCGCAAGACCGTAGCAAACAGCATGATGGACGGGCTGCGCATCGGTCGCGACGACGCCGCGCGGATTCTTGCCGCGGCGGGCGTCGATCCGCTGTCGCGGCCGAACTGCCTTACGCCGGCGCAGGTTGTTGACATGTTCAAGGCTTGATTGCTTCGGGCGGGCGGGAACGAATCAGTCGTCATCCCCTTCGGCGGGCACTTCGCCGGACGGTTCCTCTTCTTCCTCGACCGGAAGGTCCTCGAAAAGCGTCCTGGAAGCGGTCGGCCTGGTGTCGGTAATGACGACATCGGACTCTTCATCGTCCTCGGCTTCCATCACCAGATCGATTGCAACCAGCTTGTCGTCCGGCCCCAGATCCATGATCTTCACGCCCTGGGTGACGCGGCCGATAAGCCTGATGTCGCTGACCCTTGTCCGGATGATGGTTCCCGTGTCGGTCGTCAGGATGACTTCCTGATCCGGCGTGACCGCGCGCATTCCGATGACGAAGCCGACCTTGCGGCTGGCCTTCATGGCCAGGATGCCGGTACCGCCACGACGCTGCAGCCTGTACTCCTCGACCGGAGTGCGCTTGCCGTAGCCGCGTTCGGTGACGGCAAGGATCTCGCTGCCCGGCTGAAGGACTTCCATCCCGATGACGTGATCCGCGCCCTTGACCGACATGCCGCGAACGCCGCGGGTATCGCGTCCGATGCTGCGCAGATCGTCGATCTTGAACAGGATCGACTTGCCTTCGCTGGAGAACAGCAGAACCTGATCGGATTCGGTGGCCAGACGCACCTGGATCAGGTCGTCGTCGTCGTCGAGCTTGATGGCGATGAGGCCGGTTCGCCTGATGTTCTTGAACAGGGGCAAATCGGTCCGCTTGACGATACCCTTCTTCGTCGCGAAAACGAACGATGACGGCGTCTCGAAATCGTCAACTGGAAGAATCGCCGCGACCCTCTCGTCGGCGGCCAGGTTCAACAGGTTGACCAGCGCCCTGCCCTTGGCGGTCCTGGTACCGGCCGGTATCTGGAAGACGCGGATCCTGAACGCGCGTCCCTTGTCGGTGAAGAAGAACACATACGTGTGCGTCGATGCCACGAACATGTCCTTGACGAAATCTTCCTCGCGCGTGCCCATGCCGCGACTGCCCTTTCCGCCGCGGCGCTGGCTGCGGTACTGGGCGGCGGGCGTGCGCTTGATGAATCCCTGGGCCGATACGGTGACGACCATGTCCTCTTCCGGGATCAGGTCTTCCATGTTGATCTCGCCGTAATCCTCGGTGATCTCGGTTCGACGCTTGTCGATGTACTGGTCGCGTATCTCCTGGAGTTCGCCGGCGATCACGTCCATCAGGATCGCCTCGGATCCCAGGATTTCGCGAAGCCTTTCGATGCGGCGGCGGATCTCTTCCAGTTCCAGCAGGATCTTGTCCCGCTCCATCCTCGTAAGCCGTTCAAGGCGCAGATCCAGGACGGCCCGTGCCTGGATTTCGGTCAGGCCGAACTTTTCCATCAGGCTGGTGCGGGCCTCTTCCGGGTTGGAGGAACGACGAATCGTCTCGATGATTTCATCAAGGTGATCAATCGCAATCTTGTATCCGAGCAGGATGTGCTCGCGTTCCTGGGCCTTGCGAAGTTCAAACAGGCAACGCCTGGTGACCACGTCCTTGCGGTGGTTGATGAACTCGACAAGCGCGTCCTTCAGGGTCAGCAGCCTGGGACGCCCGGCCGATATCGCGAGCATGATGACGCCGAACGTGCTCTGCATCGGGGTCATCGCGTAAAGCTGGTTCAGGACGACCTGGGGGTCGGCATCGCGCTTCAGTTCGATGACGATCCGCATGCCTTCGCGGTCTGATTCGTCACGCAGATCGGAAATGCCGTCGATCCGCTTTTCCTTGTGCAGCTCGGCGATTCTCTCGATCAGCCTGGCCTTGTTGACCAGGTAAGGGATCTCGGTAACGACGATCATGGGCTTTTCGCCCTTGCGATCGCCCTTGACCTCGGCGCGGGCCTGCATCTTGATGGTTCCGCGGCCGGTCTCGTATGCCTCCCTGACGCCGCGCGTGCCCAGGATGAACCCGCCGGTCGGAAAGTCCGGGGCGGGTATGAATTCCATCAGATCGGACACTTCCAGATCCGGATCCCGGATCAGGGCAATCGTTCCATCGATGATCTCGCCAAGATTGTGCGGTGGAATGTTGGTTGACATGCCGACCGCGATGCCGGACGAGCCGTTGATAAGCAGGTTCGGGATGCGTGACGGAAGTACGGCCGGTTCCTTCAGGGAACCGTCGTAGTTCGGAACCATATCGACGGTTTCCTTTTCGATGTCGGCCAGCATTTCCTCGGCAAGACGCTGCATGCGGACTTCGGTGTAACGCATCGCCGCAGGCGAGTCGCCATCGACCGACCCGAAATTGCCCTGGCCGTCAACCAGCATGTAACGCATCGAAAAGTCCTGCGCCATGCGGACCATCGTGTCGTAAATCGCCGCGTCGCCGTGCGGATGGTACTTACCCATGACGTCGCCGACGATGCGGGCGCTCTTCTTGTACGGCGAATTGTGGAAGTTCTTCGTCTCGTGCATCGTGAAAAGCACGCGGCGGTGAACAGGCTTGAATCCGTCGCGGGCATCCGGCAGGGCGCGCCCGATGATTACGCTCATCGCGTAATCGACGTACGACGAACACATCTGGTCTTCGATATTGACTGGGACCACGTTTGGTCCGATGCCGTCAGACATGGGGACCTCCAGAAAAGTCGAGGAATTTTACTACGAATCAAGCGGCAAGGCAACGATTGAAACCGGTTTCACCGGCAGGAAAAGCCAAACAAAACCAACTACTTGGCCGACTCATCCAACTTCTTCTGCCAAGCCGTGATGAACTTGTCGTCCAGCTTGTTTTCAGGATCGAGTTCCTTTGCCCTCTTGAGCAGGGAAATGGCGGCAGCATAGTCGCCATCCTTGCCGGCCTTCCTGGCCTTCGCACGCAGCCCCGCGGCCTGCGCGACGCCATCGTCAGGACTTGACGGCGCCGGCTCGGGCTTCGCGGCCGGAGCCCTTTCCGCCGCAGGCTCGGGCTGCTGCTGGGCGGGCTGTTCCGCCTGGGCCGCGCGACGCCCCTGCCTTGGCGGCGGGGGCACCCTGGCCTGATCCTGACGCTGTCCAGCCTGGACTACCGGGGCCGGCGCCACAGGGGCCGTTTCGGCGACCTTGCCCGCCTCGGGCTGGGCAGCCGGGGCCGGTTCGGCAGCGGCGGGTTCCGGCGGAGGCGCGGCCGGTTCGGCCGGCGCGGGAACGGGCGCGGCGGCCTCCGCGGCGGGCGCGGGTTCCGGCGCCGGCGCCGGCGGAACGGAATCGACACGCGCGGCCGGCTGGGCGACCTGTTCAACCTGGGCGGCCTGTTCGGGCGCGACGGCCGTTGCCTTGCGCGACTTCATCCACAACACGCCGACGATTGCCGCGATGATCAGGATCAGGAGAACAAGTATCGCGATAAGCGGCCCGGCACCTTTCCTGTCCGGCTTCTTCCTGACCGAGATGGTCTGGGAAGACGGAAGGGGCCCCTTGGAAACCTTTTCCACGCCGGGCAGCACCACGGCGGACAGGCCTTCGTCTGTCACCGGGCGGGGCTTGCGCTCGATCTCGCGGGTTGCCTTGTGTCCCTTCTTCTTCTTGACCGAAGTCTGCTGCGCGACAGGCTCGGACTGGGGCTTCGGGGCATCTTCGACTGGAAGATCGCCGACCGGGCGCAGAATTTCGGTCTTGGCTTCCTCGACGGCGACATCGATGTCGGCACCGGCCGCGGCCTTCTCGACGACGGAAGCGATGAAGGACGCGTCGAACGCCTCGGTCTTCTGCATCGGTTCCTCGGCAGCCGCCTGTGCCGCCGCGGAAGGCTGCTCCTCCTGCGAGCGAATCATCTGGGCAACCGCATCCCCAAGACCCTCGAACGCCATCGTCTGGCCACCGCCGACAAGCTGTTCGGAAACCGAAGGCTGAACGAAAGGCGTTTCCTCGATGAAGCGACTGACCGGTTCGGGATAGTCGTTCCTGGGATCCTCAAGGACAAGCGACACGTCAAAGAAGGTGCTCTGCCGCAAGGCGGAAACGGCATCCATTACCTCGGCGGCGGTTGCCGGACGACCTGTCGGATCCTTCGCCAGAAGCCGGTTCAGCAACCCCTCATAGGCGTCAAGCTGGGGCAGGCCCGGCTTGACCAGGTGAAGCGGCAGCGGCTTTTCATAAACCTGGCGCTTGATGGTGGTGGAAGCCGTCGTCGATACGAACGGGGGCTTCTCGTAAACCATCTCGTACATCAGGCAACCGATCGCGTACAAATCCGAGGACGCGCTGCCCGGACGCCCCGAACAGACCTCGGGCGACATGTATTCCGCGGTTCCGTAATAGGGGCTGGTCTTCTTCATCGGGCTGTAGGCCGGCATGACCTGGCCCAGGCCGAACCCGTCAATCCTTACCTTCAGGGGTTCCCCCGAACCGACGTTGCAGAAGATCGACGAAGACGAAAGGTTCAGATGCGCCAGACCAGCCGACGACGTCCTGTCCAGGACGGCGCAGACGGCATGCACGACATCAAGCGCCTCGGACGGGGAAATGCCGCCCCGCTCGGAGATAACCGCCTTCAGGGATGGCAGGTCGGGCTGCTCGAAAATCGCATAGACGGAGCCTTCAGGGGTCAGGCCGGCCTCGAGCAACGCGGGCACCTGGGAGAGACCGAGTTCTGCCACCTTGCGCGCGGATTCGACGATCTTCAATCCCTGGGCCTGCCCGATCCCGGAAGCTTCCTGGAACAGCAGCGCCTGGATCGCTGCGCCGTCCGAAAGGCGATGCCCGGCAATCCGGTGAACAAGGACATCTTCAATCCGCTGACCATCAAACTCGAACCTGGTGGCGACATCATCCCCGAACATACCGATTCTCCCTGTAATCAGACGACCTTATGCCGGGAGGGACAACCGTGCCGACCGCATAAGGAACGCCGACGAATCGTAACCTGTAAGGGTATGACAGCGCAACAGTTTATAACTGATGAAAGGCAATAATTTCAGGTCTGGTGCGCCCGGAGAGATTCGAACCCCCAACCGGCAGATCCGTAGTCTGCTGCTCTATCCAATTGAGCCACGGGCGCAAAAAAGCGGTGCCAAATATAAGGCACCCTGAACAGGATTACAAGCGAATCCTGCACGGCGGAGAGAGTGGGATTTGAACCCACGGTAGGCTTTTGACCTACACTCGCTTAGCAGGCGAGCGCCTTCGGCCACTCGGCCATCTCTCCAGGACAAAATGCGAAAAGGCCGGACAATCCTGCCGGCGGCGGAGGTAGGATTCGAACCCACGGAGGTTTCCCTCGACGGTTTTCAAGACCGCTGCCTTAGACCACTCGGCCACTCCGCCAAATCAAAGAACCTCGAAAGGCGCGTAAGTATAGCACCGGGGCAAGCCCGAAATCAATACCGGTTTGGATGATCGGCCACGACGGGCCTGACGCGCTGGACGGTCGGGCGTCTATTCACCTTCCCTGGTGATATTGGCGCCAAGCTGCCTCAGCGTCTCGTCGATTCGTTCATATCCGCGATCTATCTGCCTGATATTGTTGATCACCGACCTTCCGCCGGCGCACAGGCTCGCGATCAGGAGGGCCATCCCCGCGCGGACGTCCGGACTTTCCAGCGTGGTCCCATACAGCCTGGATGGGCCGACGACCACCACGCGATGCGGGTCGCACAGAATTATCGACGCGCCCATGGCAATCAGCGAATCCACGAAAAACATGCGGCCTTCGAACATCTTTTCGAAAAACAGCAGGGTTCCGCGGCACTGGGTCGCGGTGACGATCGCAATGCTCATCAGGTCGGTCGGGAAGGCAGGCCAGGGGGCATCGTCAATCTGCGGAATCGCGCCGTGCAGATCGGTCTTGACCTCCGGCTCCTGGAAGCCGGGGACGAACACCTGATCCCCGGAAAACTCCATCGCTATGCCCATCTTTTCGAAAACCAGCCGGATCTTGCGCATGTCGCACGGATTGACGCCCTTGATTGTCAGCCCGGCACCCATGATGGCGCCCAGACCGATCATCGAGCCCACGACCAGGTAGTCCGTCCCGATCGAATGGGTTGTGCCGTGCAGGCAATCGACACCGTCGATTTTCAGGTGGTTCGTTCCGATGCCCTCGATCCTCGCGCCCATCGAATTCAGCATCCGGCACAGTCCCTGGACATGGGGCTCGCAGGCGGCATTGAGTATCTCGGTATGGCCGGGCGCCAGGCAGGCCGCCATGATGACGTTCTCGGTGCCCGTGACCGAAGCCTCGTCAAGGAACATCTCGGCGCCGTGAAGCCTGGATCCGTCAATCTGGTAATGCTCCCCGACCGAGATTTCGGCGCCCAGGGCGCCCAGCGCATCGAACAGCGTGTCCAAACGCCTTCGCCCGATTACGTCGCCGCCGGGCGGTGGAAGTTCAACCCTGCGACACCTTGCGGTCATCGGCCCCGAAAACAGAACCGACGCGCGAACCCGCCTGCACAGCTCCGGATCCAGCCTGTGCGTGCGGACTTCCTTCATCCGGACGGACAGCACGTTGTGTTCAAGCCACCTGATCTCGCCGCCCAGGCTTTCAAGAACCTCAATCATCACCTCGACGTCCCGGAGCCTGGGCATGTTCCTCAGAACGACCTCCTGATCGGTCAGGAGACATGCGGCAAGCGCAGGAAGCGCCTCGTTCTTGTTGCCGGAAGGCGTCATCGTGCCGGAAATCCTGTTACCGCCCTCGATAATGAAACGTCCCATCTTCAATCAACCCCCGACACGGCATCCGGACCGAAACGGCCGGCAAGCGCAGGAATCACATTTGACCCGCAAAAAACACCCGGCTGGGCCACGGCGCTCGTTATGAACGACTGACCACGGTATCCGAGCAGGAACTCAACTACCCCGGATTGGCGTCCCTGGTCAAGGTCAGCCAGCGCATCGTCAAGCACCAGGATCGGTTCCGCGCCGCGCTCGGCCGCCAGTTCCGCGGCTTCCGCCGCCTTCCAGGCAAGCATCAGCACCTTCTTCTGGCCGCGACTGGCGTGTCCGCGCGCTCGCAGGCCCTGAAGCACGACATCGACGTCGTCCGTGTGCGGACCGACCGAAGTAAACCCGAGTTGCGCATCGGCCGACCGCCTGGACTTAAGCGCGCAGGAAAGTGCGCTGGCCGCCTTCGACATGAATTCCCGGCCGGAATCCAGGCCGCCGGCGACCGGACGGTCTTCAAGCCACCTGGACGAGTATCCGACGCATACCCCCAGATCCGTTCCCGCCATCGAGGCCAGAGCCGCCGGCAGCCGCGCGCCGATTCGGAACATGGCGCCGAGCCTTGCCGAAACGCATTCCGCGCCGACCTGGGCCATGTTTGCCTCGACCGCGTCAAGCATGGCCGCATCCTGGCAGCCCCCGCGCAGCAGGGCGTTACGCTCGCGCACCAGCGAGGCATACATGGAAAACAGCGGCGTCCTTGACGGCTCGATCATTGCCGCAAACCTGTCCAGCAGCAGCCTTCGGCCCTCGGGACCGCCTTCCAGGATCGCCGGATCGTCCGGACTCAGACACGACACCGGCAGCAGGCTCATCGTTTCGCGCGCCGAACAGACCGGCGCCGAATCGAGTACCACCTTCCGCCAGCCGCGGCCGATTTCCGCCCTGACTTCGTGCCGCCCCGACCTGCCTTCCAGAACCGCGCCGATTAACGCGGACTTTCCGCCGCCACCCTCATCGCAGCGGATCAGGTCGGCTGAACGCGATGTCCGGAACGATTTCAGCCACGAAAGGAACGCCACGGCCTCCACCAGGTTCGTCTTGCCCTGCCCGTTCGGGCCGAAGATGAAATTCACCCCGGGCCCGAATTCGACCTGGGCCGACCTGATGTTCCTGAAATCGGTCAATTCGATGGACAGGACTCTCAAGGCGATGGGCTCCTTATTCCGGCGGACTGGTCGGCCGGCGGGGCCACGTCACATGCGGACCGGCATGATGACCTGCCGGAGGCCGTCGTCTGAGGGACTGGTCAGCAGGGAAGCGCTGGCCTCGCCCTTGATGGAAAGGGTTACCGTCTGCTCCGTGACCGCCGAAAGGGCCTCGAGCAGGTAACGGTTGTTATACGCGATCTCAAATGCCTCGCCTTCAAAGGCGACATCCATGCTCGTGTTCGCGTCGCCGCGTTCGGGATCCCTGGCCATGACGACCGCCTTTCCGGACTCGAAGCGAAGCCTGATGATCGGCGACTTGTTGTCGGACGAGATCGATGGCTGCGCCCACTTGACGGCGCTGACCAGTTCCTCGCGGTCCATGTCGACCGTGAAACGGAAGCCACTGGGGATAACCTTCCTGAATTCCGGATATTCAAGCTCGATCTGGCGAACCAGAAGGTATCCGGTATCGATCGTGAACACGACCGCGTTGCGCAGGAAACCGACCTTCACGTCGCCCTCGACGCCGTCCAGGAATCTCTTCAGGTCGGCGACGCCCTTACGGTGAAGGATGGCGCTGACGCGCTCGACCGGAGCGGAAGTCTCGATGGGACGAGAAAGCCACGAAAGGCGGTGGCCGTCGGTCGCGACCGCATCCACCGTGGCGCCGGTCTCGGTCGGACTGATGCTGATGTTGATGCCGTTAAGGTTCGGACGGCCTTCATCGACCGACATGGCGAAGCCCACGCGATCCGCCATCTCCAGCAGCAGGGCGCGCGGAAGCATCACTTCAACCGTCGGCGACGGCGGAACGACTTCCGGCATGTTGTCCGGAAGGATTCCGGGAATGGTCGATGAACGCTGGCCGACACTGAGGTTGGCCCACTGGTTTTCCATGATGGAAAGGTTGACGGGGGCCTCGGGCAGCATCCTGGCCCGGTCGGTAAGGCTTCGCGCGGTAAGGGCCATGCGCCCCGGGCTTGAAACATGGGCCGGGAACACGGTGACCAGCGTGACCTCGTACGACTGGGCGGTCAGGCGGACGGCATCGCTGCCAACCGATTCAAGAAGTATGTTCGCCATGACGCTGGCGAGATTCCTCTGTTCCGGGATGCCTTGTGCCTTTGCAAGTGCGGAAGCGAAGTCTTTTTTTGCTGCGGTAAATTCCATGCCAGCCACCATCAATGAAGAATTGCCGGGGATTATCGTAGCCACCAAGCGGCCGTCGCGTCAATCGGTATGGATGGCAAAATCAATCGTGCTCTTCAATTTCTTGTCGAATAGGTTTAGATTAATCGGGTTTTGCCGGGTTCGGGCTGAACCCGGTGACCCGACTCGATGCCGACCTGACATGCGGGGATTTCATGGGCGACCGACAGCGATACAAGATTCTCGACAAGCTCGATGCCGGCGGAATGGCGGAAATCTACAGGGCAAAGGCCATCACACTGGATGGCTTTGAAAAGTCGGTCGCGATCAAACGCATCCTTCCGCACCTGTGCGCCAACCCGAAATTCGTCAACATGTTCCTTGACGAAGCCAGGCTGGCGATGAAGCTGAACCACGCCAACATCGTTCAGGTCTTCGATGTCGGCCGGGCCCAGGACACCTACTTCATCGTGATGGAACTGGTCGAGGGCCGAAACCTGCGCAGGATTTTCCAGCGCCTTTCCGAGGTCGGGCAAAGATTTCCGGTTCCGGTCGCGGTGTTCCTGGTCACGGAAGCGCTGAAGGGCCTGGCGCACGCGCACGAAAGGCGCGACGGCGACGGCCACAGCCTCGGCATCGTCCATCGCGACGTCTCGCCGCCGAACCTGCTGATTTCCCACTCCGGCGAAGTCAAATTGACCGACTTCGGCCTTGCGAAGGCCATGACGCAGGTCGAACTGACAGACCCCGGGATCGTGAAGGGCAAATTTTCGTACCTGTCGCCGGAAGCCCTCGACGGACGGGCCGTCGATTACCGCGCCGATATCTTCTCGACCGGCATTATCCTGTGGGAACTGCTGGCGAACAGGCGCCTGTTCCTTGGAAAGAACGAAATCGATACCGCCAAGATGGTGGAAAAGGCCGAAGTTCCTTCCCTGACCCTGCTGAACGACCAGGTTCCCGAGGAACTGGACCAGATGGTTCGCAAGTCCCTGGCCCGCGACCCCCGCAAGCGGTACCACAGCGCCCAGGAAATGGGCGACGATCTCATGCAGTTCCTTTTCTCCCGCGGGCTGAAGGTGTCCTCGTACGACCTTTCCGAATTCCTGCGCAGCATCTTCGCGGCCGAGGAAGTGGCGGAAGAGGCCATCACGCAGGAAAGGATCAACGCGCTGATTTCGGAAGAAATCCTTTCGCTCTCCATGATGCGCTTCTCAGGTCGCGCGCTTCCGGTTGACGGAGCCAACCCCATCAGGCTCGAGGAGCTTACCAGGCTCGAGGAAGGCCGCATCTCCTCAAGCGACCTGAAAGGGATTGCTCCGGACGGCCTTGAGGGCGGCAGGACAAGGACGCAGGGGATTGCCCTTGTCGATATGCTGGAAGGCAGGGAGACCGTCCCGATGCAGGCGGTCAACACACCGGCGCGCCGTGGCGGAATGCCGGTCGGGGCGAAGATTGCAATCGGCATTGCCCTGGCTGGGGCCACCGGCGTCGGCGCATGGTTCCTCTGGCAGAATTTCCTGGGCTCGCTGCTCGGTTTTTGAAGTCTTACGCGGATCCATCACTTGACAGACATTTTCAAGACGATCGTCAGACCAGCGGTCTTCGGGGCGACCGGTTCCCTTGGACGATGCGTCTGCCGCGTCCTTGCCCGCGAAGGAATCTCGGCCACCCACCTCGGGGGATACCGGAACCACGACCTGCTGGCGGCCCTTCTGGAACCCTCCGGCGCGACATCCGCATCCTTCATGGGAACGGCATCGCCGGCGCTGGCGAAGGTGATGGCGGCTTCCGGAATCGGGCGGGCGTTTGACGAGCGGCGTGCATTGGACGGCTGCGGCAGCGCCATCGTGGTCTCGTCCGGCCTGGCCGGCGCCGAGCCCGCGCGGCTGGCTGCATCGATGGGCATCCCGCTCGTCCTGGGAAACAAGGAAGTGGCCGTCGGATGGGGGCGGCTCCTGGTAAACCAGTCAAGACGTTCATCGTCCGGGTGCGCTCTTCGCCCGATCGACTCGGAACACGCGGCCGCTGCCGTGCTGCTTGCCAGGGCAGGGGAACAGGGGATCGCACGCCTTGTCATCACGGGAACCGGCGGTGCCGTAAGGGAGATCCCGCCGGCACGCAGAATCGATCTCTCCCCGGCAAGGGTTCTCGATCACCCGGTCTGGCGGATGGGCCGAAAAATCACCGTGGATTCGGCGACCCTGATCAACAAGGCTTTCGAGGTCATCGAGGCTGCCGTCCTCTTCGACCTTCCGCCGGAAAAAATTTCCGTCAGATTCGATCGCGACGCCCGGATTCACGCGGCAATCACGACGGCGGACGGTCGGACGCTCGCCTTCGCCGGCCCGCCCGAGATGGAGACCCCGGTGAGGATCGCATGCGGGCTGAAGATTCCAGAAACGGCCGAAGTCCTTGAAGGGGCGGCGGGCGGCGCCGCGGTCGAGTCGCTGCGAACCCCGGAAGGCCCCGACAGGCGAGCCATAGAGCTTGGCCACGCTGCAATCGAGGCCGGGGGAACCATGCCGATGGTGCTTGCCGTGGCCGACGAAATCGCCGTCACGGCCTTCCTTGAGGGAAGGATGCGCTTCGGCGACATAGTTCCATTCGTCGAATACTCGTTTGACAAATCGATCCGTGCCGCGCGCCGGGATCCGTTCGATCCGGCCGACCTGCTCGCGACCGAAGCCGAGACGCGGCAGTCCGCTCAAATCGCCTGACACGCACCGCATGCGGGTCGTCTTCTTGGCACCCGCGCCCCTGCACGTTTACGATCCATGGCGGAGGTGACCAGCCGATGAAACTGGCGACCAGAATCGCGCTTATTACGCTGCCGCTGCTGCTTCTGCCCCTGTCGGCGGCCTCCGCGGACAAGACCGTCCGGATCGTCGTCGATCCGGGGCACGGGGGTCATAACATGGGCGCCGTCGGCCCCTATGGCGTCCACGAGAAGTACGTCACGCTCAGCATCGCCGACAAGCTGGTCGAACTACTTTCAAAGGAAAAGGGCGTGGTCGTCTTCGTCACCCGGAAGGACGACGTTTTCGTTTCGCTCCGGGATCGGGCCGGGATGGCGAATGCCCTTGAAGCCGACATGTTCCTTTCGATCCACTGCAATGCCGCTGTCAACACGGAAGCCAGCGGCATCGAGACGTTCTATCTCGGGCCGGGAAGCGATTCGGCCGTGGAACTTGCAGGCCGGGAAAACGGAACCGAGGCCGCGGCGAGCGGCCATGCGCCGGATCAGTCGCTTTACACGCTTCTTGCCGACATGCAGTTCAATGGAAGCCAGAACGAGTCGGCAATACTTGCCGCCGAGATCCAGAGATCGCTGGTTTCGACCTTCAGGGAAGCCAGGAACCGCGAGGTCAGGCAGGCTCCGTTCACCGTGCTTGAAACGGCCCGGATGCCTGCGGTCGTCATCGAAACCGGATTCATAACCCACAGGGATGAAGGAAAAAAGCTGCTTATGGCCGACCACCAGGCCAGAATTGCCCGGGCGATCCACAAGGCGGTGATGGAATTCATCCGCCAGAACGACTCGAAGCCCGCGTTTGCCCGTCAAATCGAACTTGAGTAACCGCAGAGCATTTCCCCGAGCACCTTCACCAGCGGGGCAAGCCCGTCCCTTGACAGCGAACTCACCGGGATTCCGCGCGTTTCATCCGACAGGGCCGCAAGGACGGCCGGATCCCCGACAAGATCGGCCTTGTTCAACGCGAGCACCGTCGGGATTTCGCCATGGCCCATCTCGCCGAGAATGCGCCTGACCGATTGAATCTGAACCACGACGTGCGGATCCGACGCGTCGGCGACCTGAAGGATGATATCGGCGCGACCGATCTCCTCGAGGGTCGCGCTGAAAGCGCCTTCCAGTTCCTTCGGCAGGTCTCGGATGAAACCGACCGTATCGACCATCAGGCAGTTCGCGCCAGGAGGCAGCCACACGTTCCTGACGGTCGGGTCGAGCGTCGCGAACAGCTTGTCCCTGGCAACCACGTCGGCACCGCTGAGGGCGTTGAACAGCGTTGACTTGCCTGCGTTCGTGTACCCTGCGATCGCAACCAGGGGTTCCGCCTGGCGACCCCTTTTCCGGCGCCTCAGATCACGCCGACCGGCCTCCTGAAGGATCCTCTGCTCAAGCTGATGGATGCGGTCGCGCGCCCTTCTGCGTTCCATTTCGAGCTTCGTTTCGCCCGGTCCGAGCGCGCCGATGCCCCCGGACAGCCTGGACATCGCGTCGTCCCGTTCCGACAAACGCGGGAGGTTGTACCTCAGCTGGGCAAGCTCCACTTCCAGGCGACCTTCCGCGGAAGCGGCATTACGGGCGAAAATGTCCAGGATGAGCTGGTTACGGTCGAGAACCCTGACCCCGGCCACCTCGGAGATGCTGCGCTGCTGCGACGGGGTCAGAGTAACCCCGAAGATGATCAGGTCGGCCGCCCCGTGGAGGCACTTGAGGGCTACCTCCTTCAGCTTTCCGACACCGGTGACGTACCTCGGGTCGGGCTCCTGCCGTCGCTGGACAACCGTCTCGATGACGGCCACGCCGGCCGTGTAGCACAAGGCCTCCATCTCGCTTCGTTCCCATTCCAGATCGTCCTGCCTGGAGAATGATGGAATAACCACGATGGCAGCATCGCGCGCCTTCCGTCCGCCCGGGGACAGCAGGTTGTCCGATGCCGCCCTGCGAAGCTGTGTCTCCGTGTCGCGGATCGTCGTGTCGAAGGTTTCGACGAACCGACCGGGATAGGCCGGCGCCAGAATTTCCCAGAAGGAATCGCCGGATCCCGGGGGAAGGGGCCATGCCGGCTGCACGACCGGTGTCGTGCCGGGCTGGCCGTTTACGACCGCCACGACCGCATCGAAGGAATACAGCCGCATCGTTTCAAGGTCGTCCAATCCGAGGCCTGCCTGGAATGTCGATACAATCAGCCTGAAGCCGTTCAGACGGCCGGCCGGCATGCGACGCCTCAGATCCGCTGGAAGGTCGATCGTCGTTCCGTCCCCGACGACCACATCGAATACCCTGCCCCCCCGATCTGCCAGAACCGCAACCCTGCGGCCACAGGCGATTGAAGCGTCCTGGATCGCGACGGCAAGCGGGGCCCCGACGAAATCCTCGACCGAGGCCTGGCGCTCGAACAGCTTCTCTATCTGCCTTGTCGCGGCCTGCTTAAGGCCGACCAGGTTGCCACGCGCCTTCACTCGGCCTTCCCCAGCCCGTATTCCTTGAGCTTGTAAAGCAACGCCCGGTGACTCATTTCAAGTATCCTGGCCGCGTGCGTGCGGTTTCCGCCAGTTGCTTCGAGCGCACGGCTGATAAGCGAAATTTCAAGGGCCCTCTGGTTGACCTTCAGCGAAAGCCCCTCGAGCGGAAGCGATATTGCGGGATCGCAGGGCGACAACATCCTTACCGAATCGGGGAGATCGGCCGCGGTGACCACCTGGCTGTCGCACATGACGGCAACCCGTTCGACGATGTTCTCCAGTTCCCGGACATTGCCTGGCCACTGATGATTCATCAGCGCCCTCATTGCATCGGGAGCGAACGAGTCGGCACTGCACGAAGTCCGCTCCTTCATCCTCTGAAGGAAATGATCCGCAAGGGGCGGAATATCCTCGAGCCTGGTCCGCAGGGGCGGAATCTTTATCGGAACGACGTTGAGGCGGTAGAAAAGATCCTCGCGGAAGCGACCTTTCGCTATTTCCTGCTCAAGGTCGCGCGACGTGGCCGCGACGACCCGCACGTCAACCTTCACCGGCTTCGTGTCGCCTACCTTGCGGACCTCGCTCTCCTGAAGGAAACGCAGCATCTTGACCTGAAGGATCGGCGGCAGTTCACCGACTTCATCTAGGAAAAGGGTGCCGCCCCCGGCGCTTTCTATCAGTCCGCGGCGATTGCCGATCGCGTCGGTGAAAGCACCCTTGACATGCCCGAAGAACTCGGACTCCATCAAGCCTTCCGGAATCGCGCCGCAGTTGACCGCGATAAACGGCTTTCGGGATCGATCCGACGCCTCGTGAATCAGGCGCGCGATGACTTCCTTGCCTGTGCCGGATTCGCCCGTGATAAGAACCGTTGACTTGAAGACGGCAATCCTGGCGGCGACCGCGACCACGCGCTTCATCGACTCGCTTCGGGCAATGACGGACGGGACGCCGGCCTGCCTGGACACCTTTGACCTGAGTTCGATGTTTTCCCGCTTCAACTGTTCGCGTTCGACCGCCTTCCGGAGGGTCAGGAGTATCTCGTCGGACTGGAACGGCTTGTTGATGTAGTCGTATGCGCCGGCCTTCATCGCGGCGATTGCGTCATCACCCGAACCGTACGCCGACATCACGATTACGGTAAGCGCAACACCCTGTGATTTCAATACGTTGAGAAAGCCCATGCCATCCATTCCCGGCATCCGGAGATCACAGAGGCACAGGTCGAACCGATTCCGCTCGAGCAACTGGAGACCCTCGACGGCGGACGTAACGGTTGTGACTGCATAGCCGGCCCTGCCCAGGACGACCTGGAGCATCTGAAGCAATCCCGGTTCGTCGTCAATCACAAGAACTTTCAGTTCCATACAACCCCGCAGGCGGCGCCGGGAACATTATAATCCGGTATGATCCCGTTCGACCGGAAAATCTGGTAAGTTAGGCCGGTCATTACTCAAGCCGGACCGGTCGCAGATGCTGGGATCGACGGGAAAATTTCCGGGTACCGGGGTGCGCGGACGAATCATTCTGTCGATTCTGTTCGCTGGCGCCCTGGCCGTTTTCGGCCTGGGACCTTTCCTCCGATCCATGATTCTCCCAGTCCTTGTAAACAACGAAGGGGATCGCCTGATGGCTGCGGCCGAAATGGCCGCGGTCTCCATACCGGCCGGACAGCCGACCCAGTGGTCGTCCCGAATCAGAAAGGCCTGGCCGGGGGTCACGGTTTTTGTAATCGATGTCGGGCCCGACCGTGACGGCGGAAACGCATCCCTGTCCGAGAGGGCCGCAAGGCACCAGACATCCCCGGAAAGACTGATCAAGGCAAGCATTGCCGGAAAACTGCTGACTTCCATCGACCCGTCCAGCCCGGACAGGCAGGCATCCGGCCTGGATGCCGGCTGGGAAGCCCTGGTCAGGATTCCCAGCGAGTCCGGTTCGATGGCGGTGCTCGGCATGCGCCTTGGACAATTCAAGGCGGCGGAATCAAGGTTGTGGAAGCTTGTGACGCTTTACGGAATCCTGGTCACGATCCTGTCCCTGACAGGCGGCCTCATCGTCGCCTTCCTTACCATCGTCCGCCCGATCGGCAGAAGCGCTGCCGCGGCCACCAGGCTTCTCGAAGGCGATTCCGCCGGCGCGGGCATGACCGATCTTCAACGAATCGACTCGGCGCTTTCTTCGGCGGCCAGGATCCACGTCGAGGATCGCCGGCAGATGGAGCGCCAGGACTGGGAAATCAGCAGGATGCGAAACGACCTGAAGGGCGCGCAGACGACGCTGATCCGCGCCGAAAAGCTCGCTTCGGTCGGCCAATTGGCCGCCGGTGTCGCGCACGAAATCGGCAACCCGGTCGGGATAATCCTGGGCATGTCGGACGTGCTTCGGCAGGGCGGCTCCTCTCCCGAGGAGGTTCAGCGCTTCTCCGACGAAATTCACAAGGCCACCATGAGGGTTGACCAGACGATCCGCGAACTGCTGACCTTCGCGAGGCCAGTCCGGGACGAAGGGGCGCGGGCCGACGTCAGGCAGGTCGTTGAATCGACCGTGAAACTGGTTCAGACCCACAAGTCCTTCAGGAACGTCATGGTGTGCATCGACATCGGGGAGGAGTGCCCGGTGGCCGAAATAAGACCTTCACAGCTCCAGCAGGTCCTGCTGAACCTGTTCCTTAACGCGGCGGCCGCCATGAACGGGGAAGGGCGCATCGAAGTCTCGTGCCGATGCGAGGATCGCAGGCTTTCGATTGCCGTCAGGGATTTCGGGCCCGGCATCCCCGAGAAGGATCTTCAGCGCATCTTCGACCCGTTCTTCACCACGAAGCCCCCCGGGGAAGGCACCGGACTGGGGCTGGCGATGAGTTCCCAGATCGTCGAGATCTATGGCGGGGAGATCGAGGCCGAGAGCCGGATCGGCGAGGGGGCCGTCTTTACCGTCAAGCTCTGGATGGCCCAGACCTGAAGGACAATCCCGGGTTCCCTGATTTTGATGTTGACATTTCGACAATCCCGATTACAATTTCCGTCCCGTTCGTTTGGATGTTTGAGGTCCAACATGTATGCAGTGATAATGACCGGCGGAAAGCAGTACCGCGTGAACGAAGGCGACACGATCGATGTCGAGCGCCTGCCCGTTGAAGTCGGCAGCGAAGTCGTGATTGACCGTGTGCTCCTGGTTGGCGCCGAAGACAAGATCCGCCTGGGTAAGCCGGTTGTTACCGGCGCAAAGGTGACCTGCAAGGTCGTGGATAACGGTCGCGGACCGAAGGTTCTCGCCTTCAAGAAGCGTCGTCGCCAGAATTCCAAAAGAATCCGCGGCCACCGTCAGGAATTTACCCGGCTGGTCATCTCCGGAATCAAGGTGGGGTGAGCCATGGGAAGAAAGAAGGGTCAAAGCGGCCGTAACGGCCGTGACAGCAACGGACAGCGCCGCGGCGTGAAGCTTTACGGTGGCGAACTTGCCGTTCCGGGCAACATCATAGTCCGTCAGCTCGGCAACAAGTTCTATCCCGGCGTCAACGTCGGCCAGGGCCGCGACTACACCCTGTTCGCGACTGCCGGTGGCAGGATTCGCTTCAGGGTCGGACGCAACCGCCAGTTCATCGATGTGGTTCCGGAATAGTCCCCGGGTCGCCTGCCCGCTTTGACGGGCCGGTTCCCGATTCCAGGCATTTTCCGCATCGGTTCATGGCGTTCACGCCGCTTCCTTCAAGCACCGGCATCACTGTTTTTTGGTGACGTATGCGTTTCATCGATGAAGCCACCATCTGGGTCTCCGGCGGCAAGGGCGGAAACGGCCAGGTCAGCTTCCGTCGCGAGAAGTTCGTCCCGAAGGGCGGACCGGACGGTGGCGACGGGGGACGTGGCGGGGACGTCGTGCTCCAGGGCGACGAAGGCCTGAAGACGCTGCTGGATTTTCATTTTCACCAGAAGTTCATCGCCGAGGACGGTGCTGCCGGCCAGGGCTCGAACAAGACAGGACGCGACGGCAGGGACAGGATCCTCAAGGTTCCCGTCGGAACGATGGTCTTTGACGAAAACGGTGAGTTGCTTGCAGACATCGAGGCCCATGATGCCACTTTCATCGTCGCCAGGGGCGGTCGCTACGGCCTGGGGAATGCCAGGTTCGCCCTTCCCTGGAGACAGGCTCCCTTCTTTTCGACCGAAGGCGGGCCTGGCGACCAGAGGACTGTCAGGCTTGAGCTGAAGCTGCTTGCCGACGTCGGTCTTGTCGGGCTGCCGAACGCCGGCAAATCCAGCCTTATCAACCACCTTTCGCGCGCCCAGGCAAAGGTCGCCGATTATCCCTTCACGACCATCGTCCCGAACCTGGGCGTGGTCGTCGTCGCGGACAGGTCGTTCGTCATCGCCGACATGCCCGGGCTGATCGAGGGCGCTTCCGAAGGGGCCGGACTTGGTCACCAGTTCCTGCGCCACTGCGAGCGCACAAGCCTGCTGGCGCACCTTGTCGATGTGTCTTCAACCGAAGACCCCGAGGCCGATTTCAGGGTCGTCCGCAACGAGCTTGAGGCGCATGGAACCGGCCTTGGAGCGAAACGGTTCATTCTGGTCGCCTCGAAGGTCGATGTTCCAGGGTGCGAGGAGAACGCGCTTAAGCTCGAGGCTCTTGCCGAAAGGCTGAAGGTGAGGTTCTTCGCGATATCCGCGATGTCGGGTGAAGGTGTAGCCGATCTGTGCCGGGCCATGGCGGAAGGCGTGTTCCAGCCAGAGCAGGAGACGTGGTGAAGGTTCAAGCGGGCGCTGAAACCTGTTGACAGACAGAGCCCGTTCGAGTATAAGACTCCGGCGTTTTTGTCCGGGCTTTTTTTGGAGGTCCCTCGTGGCCAATCACAAGCAGGCGCTCAAGAGACATCGGCAGAGCCTCAAGGCTCGTTCCCGCAACAGGCATTTCAAGACGATGCTTCGCAACGTCGTCAAGAAGGCTCTGGCGGCCGGCACTGAAGAAGCCGGGCAGGCATTCCGCACCGCGGAGTCGGTCGTGATGCACATCGCTTCCAAGGGAATCATTCCCAAGAAGCGCGCATCCCGCAAGGTCTCAAGGCTCGCGAAGAGGCTCCAGGCCTCCGCCTGATCCCCGGACGACCTCCCCTTCCGGCACTGTTCCCCGGGCTTGCGGCCCGGCCGACGGCCCGAACGATTCCGACCGGGTTGCCTGCACAGGGTTTCGCCATACGGTTTTCCCCAAAAAGTTTCTTTACTTTACACATTCTGTTAACATCGTCGCGATTGTACACTATGCAGTGCGGGCATCACCATTCCGTGCGGAGCGTCAGATGAAAGAACTGCTTGAAATTATTGTTAAATCGATCGTAGATAACGAGGGCGCCGTCAAGCTGTCCGTAGTGGAAAGCGAATCGACGATTGTAATCGAGCTCAGCGTCGCCAAGGAGGACATGGGCAAGGTTATCGGCAGGGACGGTTCGATGGCCTGGGCGCTTCGGACGCTGGTTACAAACGCGGCTGCCAAGCATCGCAGGCGGGCCGTGCTGCAGATCCTGGACTGAGCCGTCCGCGACGCATCACAGCAATCACATCCGCGGGAATATCCGGACATCCAATCGCGATTACAAGCTCGGTACGCGTCGTACGGGCACGTTTACTTTGCGGCTTTCGTGCGATAGAATCCGCACGGCTTTTTTCCAGACGATCGGAGGACCTGCCATGAAGCGTTTGATTGCGTTTGCTGCTCTTGCGGTGCTGGTGCTGGCCGTTTCGGGATGCCAGAAGAAACAGGCGGCGGTCGAGACCGCGGCCGTCGAGCCGGCTGCAAAGCCGGATTATGTCGCGGTGGTCAACGGGGTGAAGATTCCCCGTTCGATATTTGACGAAGAGCTTGCAAAGGTTACCCAGAACGGGGTTCGAAAGATCCCCGAGGATCGCCTGTTGAAGATCTCGGACAACATCGTGAACCGGCTGATCGAGGAAGAACTGCTTACCCAGGAGGTTCGCAAGCAGGGAGTCGTCGTGACGCCGGAAGAAACCGAGGCCCAGTACGACGAGTACAAGGCCCGGTTCAAGGGCGAAGAGCAGTTCGACAACTACCTGAAGCACGGAAAGGTCACGCCCGAAATCATCAAGGAACGCCTTACCAGGAGTTACTCGCTGACGAAGCTGCTGGACAAGCTCGGCAAGCTTTCGGTCTCGGACGAGGACATCCAGAACGCCTACAACGCCGGAATCAGGATGTTCACCGATCCGGAGCAGGTTCATGCCGCCCACATCCTTGTCAGGCTGAACGAAAAGGATGATGCCGAAAAGGAAAAGGAAGCAAAGGCGAAGATCGAGGGCGCCCTGAAGAAACTGAAGAAGGGCGAAGACTTCGGCGAGATCGCAAAGGCGGTTTCCGAAGACACCACAACGGCGCCGAAGGGTGGCGATCTTGGATTCTTCAAGGCCGGCCAGATGGTTCCGGCTTTCGAAAAGGCCGCTTTCGCCCTGAAGGCGGGCGAATACACCAGGGAGGCGGTCCGCACCCCGTTCGGTCTTCACCTGATCAAGTCGTTCGAGAAGAAGCCCGAGCGAGTCAGGCCGCTTGACGAGGTTCGCGAAAAGGTGGCCACCAGCCTGCGCAACAAGGCCATGTTCAAGGCCCGGCGCGAGCTTGTGAAGTCGCTTCGCTCGACCGCCGAAATCGAGAAGCTTGAAGGCGACGTGAATGCGACCGGGGCCGACCCGGCGCCGGCCGCGGTTCCCGCTGCCCCCGAAGCTCCCGCCCCGGCCCCCCAGCCTGCCGTCGAGGCCGCCCCGCAGGCGCCCGCACCAGCACCGGCAAACGCGGCCGCGCCGGCCCCTGCCGCGGAGGCTCCCGCAGGCAACTGAAATGTACGTTCACTCCACCAGGAATTTTGGAGGAAAAAATGGGTGCTCGTCCAGGACTCGAACTTGATGAACCGGTCATTTTTGAAAGGGGCGCCGCGGGAAGAAACGGAATGTGCATTCCGGACGCCGGACTGAAGGGGGAACCGGCCATTCCGGCGCATCTGCTGCGCACCGAGCCGGCCGCCCTGCCCGAGGTCGCCGAATACGAGGTCGTCCGGCACTTCACCCGCCTGTCCCGCATGAACTACGGCGTCGATACCGGATTCTATCCTCTCGGGTCCTGCACCATGAAGCACAACCCCAGGATATGCGAGGACACCGCCGCCCTGGAAGGATTTGCCTGCATCCACCCGATGACGCCCTCATCGATGGCACAGGGCGCCCTGGCACTGATGTGGGAGCTTGAACAGTCCCTGAAGGAAATCCTCGGGTTCTCCGCGGTGACGCTTCTTCCGGCGGCGGGAGCCCACGGCGAGTTGACCGGCCTGAAGGTCATGAGGGCGGCCCTGACCGCCAGGGGAAACCCCAGGACGAAGGTCCTTATCCCGGACACGGCCCACGGGACCAACCCCGCGACCAGCGCCCTGACCGGCTACACGGTCGTGAAGGTCAAAAGCAACGAGTCCGGCATCCTTGACCCTGCCGAGGTCGCGGCCGTCATGGACGGCGACACCGCCGGCATCATGATCACGAACCCGAACACGCTCGGGCTTTTTGAACGCAACATCCACCAGGTTGCCGCCATCGTCCATGAAAAAGGCGGCCTGGTCTATGGCGACGGCGCGAACCTTAACGCAATCATGGGAAAGTATCGCCCGGCGTGCCTTGGAATCGACGTCATGCAGTTGAACCTGCACAAGACCTTCTCGACGCCGCACGGCGGCGGCGGCCCGGGAAGCGGTCCCGTCGGCGTGGTCGAGTCGCTGGTCGATTTCCTGCCGGTTCCGAGGGTGGTTCGTGTCGAAGACGGCAGATTCGAGTTGCGGGAGGACTTCCCGCTATCGATCGGCCGCATGCGGTCGTTCCAGGGCCAGTTCGGAGTCCTGGTGAAGGCCCTGACGTACATCAGGGCCCTTGGGGCCGATGGACTGGCCAGGGCCGCCGAGATGGCCGTCCTGAACGCCAACTACGTCCGCGTGAAGCTGCAGGACAAGTTCAACCTGCCCTATCCGGGCGTCTGCATGCACGAGGCGGTCTTCTCGGATCGCAACCAGATCAAGTCCGAGGGCAAGGTTTCGACCATGGACATGGCCAAGCGCCTGATGGATCACGGCATTCACCCGATGACCGTGTATTTCCCGCTGATTGTAAGCGGTGCCATGATGATCGAGCCGACCGAAACGGAGAACATGGCGGATCTGGACGAGTTCATCGCCGTGATGGAAAGGATTGCCGACGAGGCCGCCAACAACCCCGAGATCGTTCATTCGGCACCCCACCTGACATCGGTCAGGCGGCCGGACGAAGTCTCCGCGGCACGCAACCCGGTGCTGACGTGGCATGCCGGCAACCGGCAGGCCTGACGAACGGACTTCCGACACCTTTCATTTGCGTTACAATCCGCCAATGACAACCAGCAGCGCAACCATTGCAAACACTATCTCCCTGATGGCCACCAGGCTGGCAGCAATCGTCGCCTTCCTCCTGCTTTTCTATCAGGCCGGTTCCGGAAGCCTGCTTCCTTCGGACGACTCAGCGTATGCGCGTGCCGCCATCGAGGGAACTCGCGGCGGGAGGCTTGCCGACGTGACGTGGATGGGGCACCCGCTGTTCGAAAAGGGGCCGGTGCTGTTTTCGGCGATACAGATCGGCGGACTTGCCGGGGGGTCCGTCGAACTCCAGGCCCGCCTTCCCGGTATCGTATTCGGCCTGATGGTTCTTCTGCTCATATTCCGCATCGGCCTTGATCTGGGACTTTCCCGGCAGGCGTCCATTCTGGCCGCCGCACTGTGTCTGGCCACCAGCGTGTTCTTCTTCAACGCCCGGCGCCCGATGACCGACATTCCCGGGTTGATGTTCGCACTTGCCGGTTTCAGGGCCATGACGATTGCAAGGTGGCGATCACAGGCATTCCTTGGCGGGGTGATGTTCGGGTTGTCATCCTTGTGCAAGCTGACCAGCCCAGTCCCCTTCATCATTGCGGCCGTGGCGGCGAGGATTGCAGGATACCGACCGCGAGCCGATTCGGAGCCTGCCGACACGCTGTCGCCTGCCGCATGGTCCGTGCTCGGCCTTGCGGGCGGGCTAGCGGCATTCCTTCCGTGGCATGCGTGGATGGCCGTGGAACACGGCTCGCGGTTCATTGAAACGTACTTCGGATATCACCTGTTCGGACGCATGTCGGCGGCCGTGGTTGGGACGGGAAGGGCGGAGGCATACCTGGGCTGGCTTGCTTCCCGCGACGTGGTCGGCGCCGCCCTGCTTGCAATCACCTTTCCCGTCGCCATGATACTGGCAATCCGCCGGAACAGGCCGGCATTTGTTGTGCTTCTGCTGGTGCTGCTGCCGCTTGCCCCGCTTCTTGTTTCGTCAACCGCGCTGCCGCACTACCTGGTGCCGTGCGTCGCCGGGACATCGCTTGCCGCCGGTCTGGCGGCCGACAAACTGCTGAAACGCATTGGCGGATCCCGCTCCCGGCTGGTCGCGACGATTGCGATGGCGGCGATATGCGCCGCATCTTTCTTGAATTCAAACCTGAAGGACATGCTGGATCCGGATTATTCGCCTGCCTCAAAGACTCTCTGCCAGGAGATGCTTGCCGACAGATCGGCCGCCAGGATCGCCGGGATGTTCGACCTTCACGACATGGCCGTCCCGCTTTACTGCGACATGAACATGGATCTTTTTGTCAGCAATCCTGGATTCAGGGCCGCCGTGAAGGACATCCCGATGCTGAAGCCGATCGTCAGGGATCTGGACGCGCGCACCATTCGCGGCCTTGCCGACACCGGGGAAATACTTGTCTGCGAACATCACGGCCTGCCCGTGCTTAAGTCGATGGCCGCCGCTTCGGGACTGGATGTCAGGGTCAAATCGGTCAAAGGGCTTTTCGCGGTTTCATTTTTCCGGCCCGGTCAGGACGGCAGCTAACGTCCCGCAAGACTGACAAGGAAGGCCAGCACAGTCGCCACCGACGCGGAAAGTAACACCGATATCCCTGTCCACTTCCAGCCGATTTCGCGCACCTGGGTAATGACCGTGGCGACACATGGGATGTAGAAAAGGACGAACACGACGAAAGTCATTATCTGAACCGGGGACATTACCGAAGACACATCGGTAGTGCCAAGGGCCTGAAACAGCATCAGCAGGGTCAATTCCTTTCGAAATATCCCGAACACAAGCGTGACCCCGACGGCGGCAGGCAGGCCGAGCAAGGTGACGGTGAAGGGCTGAAGGAATGAATTGATCATGCCGTCGATGCCGGCGAATTCCAGCAGAGCCATCAGAACCGATGCCACAATCAGGGCCGGCCATGCCGACAGCAGGAACGACCTTGTGCGGAACCAGACCTTGGCGGCGACCGAACGAAAAGGTGGAATCCTGTAAGGTGGAATGTCCATGAGCAGCCCGAACGGAGTACCCGGCACGAACGACGAAATCAGCCTTCCGACCCCGGCTGCGACCAGGATGTTCAACAAATAGAATGCGATAACCCACTTCAGCCCGAAAAAGGCCCCGACCAGCGCCAGGATCACCACCGTACGCGCAGAACACGCGATGAATGGGCTTATCAGTACCGTCAGCAGCCTGTCGCGGCGACTTTCAAGCGCCCTGGCCCCCACGATGGCCGGCACGTTGCAGCCGTAACCCATGATAAGCGGGACGGCGCTCTTTCCGTGAAGGCCGATTCGATGAAGCAGGCCGTCCATGAGGAATGCCGCCCTTGGAAGGTATCCGACGTCCTCGAGAAGGGCCATCAGGAACAAAAGTGGCAGAAGATAGGGCAGTACGATTGCAAGGCCGCCGCCAAGGCCGTCAACCAGGCCCTTGAAAACGGCTCCGACAACGCCGGGGAACCGGCCGGCCAGCGCCTCCCCGAGATGTTCGAAGGGAGCGGCCACAAGGCCGGAAAGGGCGCCCCCGACAAAGAACGACATCGCGAAGAACCCCGCAAGCGCCGCGAAAGCCGCCAGGGGGCCGAAGACAGGATGCATGGCGACCGAATCGAAACGATCCCGCTTCGACCTCACCGGCTTACGCACGACCTTTGAAACCGCCTCGGAAAGGTTCACGGCGATGGCGTGGCGGTGCGAGGCAAAAACCCCGTCCTCGGGCCACCCGTGTTCAACGGCAAGCTCATGTCGTATGCAAAGCGCCGCCTGAAGCGCTTCCCGATTGAGCGAACCGACCCTGGCCTCCACGTCGGCATCGCCCTCCAGGACGCGAACCGCGAAGAAGCGGCGTTCCGATGGCTCCAGTCCCGCGGGCAGAAGCGCCTCGACAGACTCGATTGCCATGTCAACGTCCCGGTCATAGACCGGCCTGATGGCCTGCACCGGCCGGGAGGCAACCGCAAGGGCGCTTGAGACGACCTGAACGACCCCGGTGCCGCGGGTCGCCACGGTCGGCACGACCGGAACGCCAAGCCGGGCCGAAAGAAGTTCCACATCAATCGAGATGCCCTTCCTGGCAGCGTCGTCCATCATGTTCAAGGCAATTGCGAAGGGCATGTCCGTCTCGGCCATCTCCAGTGCCAGTTCCAGGCTTCTGGAAAGAACCGAGGCGTCAAGGACGAGGATGATGGCGTCGGCGCGCCTTTCGTCCAGCCAGCGCCTGGTGACCGCCTCGGCCTCGTCCGAGGGGTTGAGGGAATAGGTTCCTGGAAGGTCAAAAAGGCGCACGCGCCTGTTGCCGACCACGGCCAGGCTCTCGGTGAACTCGACGCTGGTGCCCGTGAAATTGCCCGTGTTGGCCTTGAAGCCGGCAAGGGCATTGAAAAGGGTGCTCTTTCCGCAATTGGGCTGGCCTACGAATGCCAGGGTCGGTATGTCGGAACCGTTGGAATCGGGCAGTTCAAGAAGCGTCCCTATGTCTTTCAGTTTCAACTGTTATCCTTCCGGCCATCTCCCGGCCGACCGCAATGTTCGCTCCAGTCGATTCAACCCGGACCAGGATGGGACCCGAAAACGGGGCGCGGCGCACGACGCTGACGATATCTCCTGCGTGAATGCCCAGGCTGGCCAGGTTGCGGGACATCCCGAGGCCGCAGCCCACGCATACGACCTTTACGGGCAACGATTCGGAAACATCTAGAAGGGTCATTCCCAGTCCACCTCGACGGCCCGCGCTAATGATAATCATTTTCAACAAAAATACAAGGATTCCGGAAGGACGGTTCAGCGGCCTGATTCGACGCCGGTTACGCGCCGAAGCCATTCGGATCCGCGATCCTGCCAGCCGGGATTGGCCTCGATGAAGGCACTTTGGCAGTAGCCGCAATCCTCGCAGACCCGATCGCAGCTTTGCAGCTTTTCAAAAACATCCGGTGGTTCGCGATAGCCGCCAAGGAAGCCGGTCCAATCCGATTCCAGTGCGATGAAGCGGCCGACTTCGCCCAGGATGAACGACGTGGTCGAATCGCGGCCGGCGAGCTTGACAAGACTGACGATGCCGCGATAGCGCGGGATGGACGCGGGAACGATCTCCGTCTGATAGTGCTCCCACGGGGCCGCGGGCTTCATGGCCGCGCACATGGCGCAGTAACGTCTGAAATCGGTGTCGTCAACCGAATCCCTGAAGCCGATGGTCATGGCATGCTGGAACATGTATGGGCAGGCCGGCAGGCACTGTTCGTTCGGGATAATCTCGATCTGGACGCCCAGCCTGGCCATCGCCCGCAGCACATCGGGATCCTTGTTCACCACGCGGGATGGAACGATGCGGGAAACGCCGGCCATCCTGACCCAGTGCCTGGCCCGCGTCACATGCGCAATGTCTGCGGTGGCGGACGCAACCAGCTCGACTTCGGGACAGACGGCCCTGACATGCTCGGCAAGATGCAGATCCCCGATGGTGAATGATCTGACGCCTTCCGATGCCGCATTCGCGATGTAATCGGCAACCATCCTGTGTTCGGAAGGCGGAACGAAAGGGGAATTGACCGCCATGTTGACAGACAGCCCGATGCGGGATGCGGCGCAAACGATGCCGGGAACCATCTTTCGATACTCGACGGGATCCGGACCGTTCCAGGCCCTGAACGTCCCGCTGACATCAAGCGGGGCCGGAATGAAGATCTCGGCAATGGAAGCGGCCATCGTCTGAAGCATCTGGATCAGCCGCGGGTCGTGATTGTATGGCACGGCCAGCCGCATTCCGAGATCGACCAGCCTGCTTGACGACTGTTCACTCAACCTTGTCTTCCTCGGCCGCAGGTTCGGCCGGTTCACCGCCTTCGGCGGTTCTGCCCGGAACCGGAACGGCAACGGCGGAGGGGGCCATCCAGTCAACTCCTTCAGGATCCGAAAGCAATCCATCCGGGAGCGCCGTCCTGATAATGAACGGCCCGCTGAAATCGACCGGGCCGCCTGCCGCCGCCTCAAGTGCCTTCTCCGCCCAGCGCTCCATCTCGTCAAGCTTTCCTTCGGGCGGAAGGGTACGCCTGGGCTGGAAAACCACCATTGTCGTCTTCAACTCATCGACCGGCATGCCGGAAGGTGCCTGGGCATCGGCCGGCAGCGGAAGGCAGACCCGGACGACCTCGTTGAACAGCCATCCCGACGCGGATTCGGGGATGAACAGGAATGGCCTTCCGTGCTCGACCTTCGCCTGTTCAAGGGCGCCCTGGAGTTCACCGATGACGGCCTGCAGTTCGGGAATCGACTTCACGGTGCCGGGGGCCGCTTCCCGGAAGACGTACCGGAACCCGGAAAGGCGCCGCAATTCGCCACGGCCAACCGGGTTCGCAAGCGATCTTATCCGCATGTCGTCAGCAATGTGCTTTCGAAGCTCACGCCTCCTGGCCTCGGGATCCTCGGGCGGGGGAGGCGCGGTCGGCAACATCGTGGAAATCGGCTTGCCGTCAAGGATGACCATCTCGGGATCAACCGGATGCGTGCGGCTGCAGCCGACGACGGAAGACAGGAAAACGAACATGGCCGCACAGACGATGACAAGTGTTATCCGCATGATATCCCCCGCGATTCCCGTGACGTGGGCGAACGACGCCGCAATGATTATATCAGAGTGCGCGACCGGCGGGCCCAAATCGGGATCCGGCCATGTACCTGCGATAAAAAGGCAGGGAAGCCAGGCGCTGGAAACGTCGCAGCGTCCTTAACGCCCCATCGATGCCGGGCTCGAAAATGCGCGGCGAAAAGGCAGGCACTCCGGCCCTCGTCGCCCTGCGCTCGAAAAACATCTCGGAATATACGGCGGCCACGTCGTCTTCCCGCAGCAGCCCGTCCAGATCCTGCCTGCTGACGAAAGACGCGGCCTGCACCAGGTCCTCCCCGGCCGGAATCCCATTGCGGACGGTCTCAAGCGCGAGCCCTGCATCACCATCATCGCCATGAACAAGCAACCTGACAGAAAGGCCAAGCCCGCACATCATGGGGACAATCGGCAGCCCGGCCGGGCTGACCGGATCGACCAGCCTGGACGCTTCCGAAGGGTCGCAGACGAAGATGAAGGACTTCCCGACCTGTCCGGGGGCGGTCAGCCGACGGGCCCATTCCGCCCTTGCGATCGCCGCTTCGGGAACTTCAATTCCGCAATCCGCGCAGATCGCTTCAAGCCATCGAACGGTCGCGTCGATACCCCACGGAAAGGCGGGCCGGATGACTCGACGACCCGATTCGGCCGCGCCTTCGACAAGCCCGTCATACATGGCATCGTGAAGGCGCGACGGCGCGATGACGATGGTTTCCGCGCAAAGGGTGTCCTGCAGCAACCGCCTTGTGACAAGGGGGACTATCGCGCCGCTGACGGACAGCCCGGCAAGTTCCAGCAGTTCCTGAAGCTCCGAAAGGGCCCGTCCCGGCCTGTAGCCGACAAGCCCGACCGTTTCCGGACGCCCCGGCCGCGACAGGATCCGGCCGCGAAGACCGGCGAAGGATTGCATGAAAATCTCGCTGGGGCTGTGGGGCGAAACCGGAGTCACATAACTGATGCCTTCGGGACACACTTCGTCCAGCCCCCGGAGCACGTTGGTCGGATCCTCGGCCACGATGACCGGCACGCAGGTCGAAATGACGACAACCGGCCCGCGGAACGTGCCGTCAAGCAGCTCGCGACGAACCTTCAGGTCAATCTTCCTTGTGGAATCCATGATGACGTCGTTGTCGTCGAGGCCGGTTATCGGGCCGACCGCCTCGTGATGGGAAAACAGGTCGAATGGATAGACGAAATGGCCCGGAAGTCTGACGCGGGCCCCCGGCGACACGAACCTGCATTCAAGATCTCCGTGGACGATGAAGGACGAATCGGAATCGAATTCAAACGCCTCGCGAAAACGCCTCTCCATGGCGGCATCGCACATGAACCTGCGCCACCCCTCCTCGGGGGCCCAGAACAGTATCGGATTGAATTCCGCAGGCTTCGCGGGGGACGCCGACTGATCGGCCGGCCCAAGTCCCGAACCGGCAAGGCGCGCCACGTCGGCCATCTTCATCGAACCGGCGCTGGCGGCCATGCGGGCGATAAGAACGGCCCACGGCCTGGAGACATCGGCCCCGATCAGGCAGAATGACAGGTTACCGGTCGAGGCATACGATGGACGGCCGTCATCGGGGGCAACCGAAACAACCACGCTCCCGACCCCGACCCAGTCGAAAAGAAGACGGATGGAATCGGAGCCAGGCTCGACCGAAGACAGGACGCAGCCTGCCGCGGCAAACCTCTGCAGATCGAATGCATCGGTGATTGCCGGAACCGCCTCGGGCCCGACAGTGATTTTCGGCGGCCCACCGTCCATTGATAATCCCCCGGGCCGTCCGCAGATTGACGCCCGGTCAGCCCACCCTGTTGATCCTGGCCCCGGCGCCGATCAATGGTCGGGAACGACCTGATAGCTGCCGGCAAGCCGCTTCAGGTTCCACGTCCGTGAGCCGGCTATCGTGGAAAACAGGGTTCCCGCCGATACGATTCCCGACATGACGTTGACCGCGCCGGGCCAGCCCAGCGTCGGTGCATCGAAAAAGGCGTGCGTGCCGTAGCTGGTGAAACCGAACTCATAAAACGGCCTGCCGAGCCGCAGTGCCACGTCGATGCCCCTGGTCGGGACGATCAGCATATCGACATCAACGCCGTCCTCGACTTCCGCCAGCGTCGGCAGCCCGCAAACCGGCTTCGGATCGAACGAGGTCGATTGGGCCGCCGCGATGCTCACCCCGGCATCCTGCAGCATCCTGACCAGGCCTTCCGCCAGCCAGGGATCCGCGGCCACGATGAACTTCATCGACTCAAGCGAGGCTGCTGCCCTTTTGAACGAATCGCCCCATTCAAGGCTTTCGGCCTTGAGGAAATCCTCGGCCCGATCCAGGCGTCCAAGCGCCGTCGCCACGGTGCGGACAAAGTCGGCCGTGCCTGCCGGTCCGAACGGAAGCGCGGCGTGAACCAGCCTTGCCCCGAGCCTGCGCGCCAGAATCCTGGCGGCGCGGGCGCCGTATGGCAGGGAAATCACGGTTCCGGCCCGCGCGACCCCGCCAAGCTCCGCAACGGTGCTGTTCGACGGCCAGATCGAGCAGACGTCAAGCCCGAGCCCGTCCTGTAGAATGCGCCGGATTTCCCGCACATCGGCCAGCCGATCGGCCTCGGTTCTGTCAACAAGGGGCCCGACGACGGCGACCGATTCGGGATTCCCCGACCCGGCGCCCTCAAGCGGAAGCGTCCTGGCGACGGCGGCAAGAACCTGTCCGTATCCGTCCAGCCAGTCACCCTGAAGCGAACGGGCCGGCACCTCGGCAATCAGCTTGCCTGTTCTGGCGGACAGGTCGCGGGCGATCCGGTCGTACTGCGTCCCGGTGATGCTGGCCATCGGCATGGCCGTGACAAGAACCATCCCGGCGTCCGGTTCGGCCGCCAGTCGGGCGGCCAGGGCCGAAATCTGCTCCTCGCGGTCAAGAACCACGTTGTTGATATCGGCCAGCGTGTGGGCCACGCGATGGCGCCCCGTCACGTCAAGCAGGGTCGAATGAAGATCCTGGGCGCCGTGCACGAATTCGGCCTTGAAGAAGAGGCAGTCCGGACCATCCGTCAGAAGGTACAGATCCGGAATGGCGTTCGCGGCCAGATAAACCCCGACCATGTAGGGAATCCTGAATTCGTGACGGTCAGCAATCTTCATGACTTCCACCAGTTACGGGAGCTGCCGACAGTGGCGATGAAACCGGAATACCTGTCGTAGAACGGATTTGCGGCCAGCCTGAGGAGACGTTGGGCCGTCCTCACGGCGCCCTCGAATCCCATCTCGAAGTCCCTGGCCGAAAATTGATGCCGGCCATGTCTCGAGATGCGGGAATCGTAAAAGAATTCGGAAAATACCGCGCCGCCGCTGCCGGATGCGATGGCCGCCGCAAGCGAATCGCTGTCGGAAAACCCCTGAACCTGGACTTCGACGCCGCTGGCCGCGGCCCAGGTACCGATTCGATCGCAGAAGTCCCTGTAAAGCGCCGGAAAATCGTCGCGGGCGAGCACCCTTATCCTGTATCCGAGTTCGGCCACCGCCGGAAGCGGCGCCAGTCCGGTTGCCGAAACCGGATCGAGCAGCCGCGCCGGACTGGAAGGGTCGGCCACGAACGTCATCTCGTACTGCGCGGCCTGAAGCCGCAGCTTTTCCATGACACCGGCAATGCCGGCCAGCCTTGATTCGATGACCTGGGCCGCCCTTTCCTCCATTCCGACCGAAGCCGCGATTTCCATCAACCAACTGGCTGTCGCGGCAAGCCCGAAAGGCGGCGCGGGAAGGATTCGACGCCTTCCGCAATCGAGAAATACCCTGTCGTAAAGCTCCGTCATGAACACGTTCGGCCTGAAAACAAGCACGTCCGCCTTCATGATTCGCTCCATGAGCCTTGCGCTCGCCCTTGGAAGGATGGTTCCCTTGACCTCGATTCCAACCTCCGAAATCAAGTTTCTCAATTCACCGTGGGTGCGGCCCGCCCGGAACCCGACCAGCGCGATCGATCCGTCGTCAGGCCTTTCCTCCCTGACGGCGCGTTCCCTTGCGTCATCGAGATACTGCATCATGATTTCGGTCGGATTCTCGGTCTGCGGACTGATGTGGTACATCCCGTGGGTGCACCGGTCGCGGAATTTCTCCATGACCTTCTCGACATCGTCGCCGATGACCACCGGAACGCACGTGGAGTTTATTATCACCAGGCCACGCACCGCCTGGTTCGAAAGCATGCCCTCGATATGATCCGAAAGACGCTGCTCGCCGCCATAAATGACATCGTGGTCGGTAAGATCCGTCAACGGATCGCGCCCCTCGGATTCGCCGAAAATCTTCCACGGGTAATTGAAGAAGCGTGGAAGAGCCGCGCGGAATCTGGGGGTGATGAACTTGCACTCGAGATCCCCGTGAACAAGGAAACACGCGTTGTCTTCAAACTGAAGGGCCTCGTAGAACTTCCTGGCCATCGCGTGGTCGCAGAAGAACTGGGACCAGGAGTCGCCGGATCCCCATGCGTTGATCGGCGAATCGGCCACGTCGGCCATGTTGTCCGGCACGCCGCCCGCCAGGACGAATATCAGGTCGTCGATGTCGGCATCGCCGGAAGAGACGGCAATCCTGCTTAAAAGCACCTGCCAGGCCCTTCCGGCGCTTGCACCGGCCACCGACAGGGAAAGCCGCCTGGTGCTCATGAAAGCCGGCTGGTCGTCGGCCCGCCTGATAATCACCGTCTCGCTGCCGACCCCGTCCCAGTCAAGTTGAAGGATGATCCTCTCACCGGCGATGGTGACCCTGGCGATCTCCATGCCGGCCTGGATGAAACGGGCCAGGTCCAGGCGCTGGACGAACCGTTCGACCCCTTCGGCCGGCACTTCAAGATAGAGCTGCTGTCCCGGTTCCATCAAGATTACCCGATGCATGACCGGCCGGCCTTCCGGCGGTGAACAATAATCCATTTAACCGCAAGCCGCGTCAACGTTTCCCCGGTATTTGACTTTGAGCATGCCCGCTTCTATTCTTTGCCCCGGCTCGCGACGCCATGCGCCGCAACTGAAATCGAATCCGCCAAGGTGTCGTGAGGGTGTCGTGATGAAGAAAAAGGAACGTGTTGCCAACCCGGTTGTCCAGGCCAGGAAACTGCTGAAGGACGCCACCAGGATCCTGAAGTACAGGGGCGGCCGGCTTGCCCCCGCCGCAAGGGATGAATGCGGGGGCTGGCTGAAGGCGCTCGCGAAGGCGCTTGACGGCACCAGGCCTGATACGACCGACCGGGAAAGGCTGGAATCGATTCGCCAGGCGTCGGAAAGACTTTCGGCGGCGATGAAGGCCAGCGAAAAGCTTCTTTCGACCGCCACCATAAGGGAATACGTCGAATCAATCGGAACCGCCGTCGTGCTGGCCCTGCTGGTGCGGGCTTTCGTGTTCGAGGCGTTCCACATCCCGACCGGCTCGATGATACCGACCGTCAACATCGCGGATCACATGTTCGTCAACAAGTACATTTATGGTCTGCGGATACCTTTCACGCACAAGGATATCGTCGGTGGCCGGATGCCGTCGCGCGGCGAGGTCGTGGTATTCGATTTCCCGGTGCCCGGCGAGAACTACGGGCAGGCATTCCTGAAGCGTGTAATCGGCCTGCCGGGGGATCGCGTCAGGCTTTCGGGAAACGTGCTGGAAATCAACGGCAGGCCAATCGAGGTCAAGCCGATTGTTCACGAAGGCGACTGCGGGGATGCCAACCTTGCGGCCTGCCTGTGCGCAAGACAGGTCGAACGGCTCGGCGACGTCGAATACGTCTCGCAGCACATCGCCGGCACGCGGCCGGGGCTTCCCGAAACATGCCGCAACGAGCCGGAATGGCCAGTCAACAACCCCATGTCCTTCGGGTCACCGGTTGACAACCCGGACTTCCCGTACGTCGTCGTCCCCGGGGGACACGTGCTCTGCATGGGTGACAACCGCGATAACTCAAGTGACGGCCGTTACTGGGGTTTTGTGCCGATCGACAACATCAGGGGAAGGGCGACCTTCTTCTGGTGGCCACCGTCGAAGATGTTCAGGAAGGTCAGTCAGACCGTCCCTGAATCAGTGCCTGTGAAGGTCGTACCTTGAACCGTCGCCGTCGAACTCCCACTCGTCGATCCCCGAAGCCCGCCTGGAATGCTCGAGCTTGACCCGTACCTTTGACGTGACCTTCTCGAACTCGTTGACACCCTTGACCAGTATCGAACGGATCACCCTGTCGGTCACCCTCACGATTCCGCAAGTCTTCGACCCGACCGAGAGATCGAGCTTCATACCATTGAATTCAATGAATTTTTTGTGGGTGCCGTCCCTGTCGAAGTTGAAGAAGAAGACGAAATGGTCATCACCGTTGCGATAGACGAATGCACGCAGTCCAGGGCTGCACTTCAGCGACGGCTGCCAGCCCGTGACCCGCAGATTGCCCAGGAAGGCCGACTGATCGTTGAATATGTTGCCGGTCGAGTAATGTACGCCTGAAGACCCGGACTGGATGAAATCCTTCAGCAGGGTGCACGGTTCCATGTGTCCGTCATATTCCGGAAGCTCGCCGCTGCATATGAGCGTCCCGCCGGAGCGCGCGAACTCGACAAGCTTTTCCTGCTCGGCCCGATCCATGAAGAATGAAAGGAATACCGCCACCCGCTTCTTAGACAGCATCTGGGCAACCGTCAGGGCGGGCAGCTCCGCGAGCTCATAATTGACTCCGTTTTCGTTGCAGATGACCGTGGCTTCCTCGATTACGCCGTAACCGGCGCGGGGAATCGAATGATCCAGCGCCCAGCTTCGACGATCCGGAACCCAGGCAGAAACGGCCGCGTATTCGGGCACGATCAGCAGGCACACGTCCATGTCCATTTCGGCCTTCAGGAAATCGGCGCCTTCACGCACGAACCAGTCGTTAAGCAGCTTCATCGCGTCGTACATCGGGCCGGTCTCGCCATTTTCCCCAATCGGCGCGTGCGACGGGAACGTCCTGAACTGCTTTTGCGTCGTGCGATCCAGATCATCCAGCCAGTAGCCGTGGTTGACCCCGCAGAAGACCACGTAGCCGGTGCATCCGCCGGCCACGCATGCCAGTGTCTGGAAGAACGGAATCATCGGGAACTCGGAAAGCGGGTGATAAAGCTTGGCGAATCCCCAGTTTTCCTCGATGTTGATCCCGCGCCGGCGCCTTGCAGTGTTGATGTACCGGTTGAAGACCTCGTTGCGGCCCAGTTCGCCCGGCTCGGATGAAGCGTCCTGGATGTTGTACGCGGCCACGCCAAGCCACGAAATCATTCCGTATTCATAGACGTCCAGATCCTGGTCAACACGGTTCTGGCTGAACCACCAGTCAGGATAGAGCTTCACCATTTCCGGTGGTGTGTCCTTGGTCGCCCCCTCGGCCGCGTCCGGGACATTCTCGACGATTGGCGGGGTAATCCCGGCGTAATTGGTAAGGTACGGCAACCTGTCGATACCCAGGTAATCCTGGTAGCGGGCATAGATGTCGCGCCGGATTCTCCACTGGAACTCGCCCCAGTCGATGACCTTGAGCAGATCCCGCCTGGTGCGCGCCACCGGAACGGCCGGTTCCAGCTTGAAGGCCGGCACGAAGCAATATGCCTTGTACTCGGTGCCGTGGATGGCGTTGTACCTCGAAATGTCTCCGTACCTGGACTCAAGGAAGCGGTGGTACGCCTGCATGTCCGGGGCGTCGTACGCGAAATGCCACGGGGCGTCGTTGGAGGTACAGTAAATCGTCTCGTCAAGAAGCTGCAGGGCGATGATGTTTCCCTTTGGCGCGCAGAACGGCTCGATTACCGCACCAACCTGCTCAAGCCAGGTCTTCGCGAGACCGTCGAAAGTCGGATCGTATGGAGACGGGAGCTGCGTGTTGTCGTACTCCCAGAAAAGCGGACGGCCGTCCCAGACCCGAACCGGCTCGATTTCAGGATTGAATGAAGGCGACGCGACGTCCGGCAATCCACCGATGTTCAGCTCGGAATGGACGAACGGACCCGGCTTCGCCAGCATGTGAAGCCCCTTTTCCTGACAGAGCCTGATGAAAGTCCGGAGGTCGCGTGAGTCCAGCGTCCGGCCGTCGAAATCGTAGGAAATCGTCCCGTCAACGGGATCGTGGACGATATGATGCCTCCACGGCATGTAGAAGCAGATGACGTTAATCCCGCCTTCCTTAAGCTTCTCGATTCGGGACGCCCAGTTGGAACGCTTGTCGCGATAGTACTGGTACTCGGCTCCGACAAAATAGAACGGCTCGCCGTCCTTGAAAAAGCGACCGTCGCGGTATTCGAATGATGACATTGAAAACTCCTTATATTCCGGTTTGTTCAAGCAACTGCCGTGAATTCCGGATCAGATTCCCCTATACGACAGTCGCCCCATTTCAGGCAACTCCCCGACCAGCGGACGCAGGTAATCCAGGAACGCCGGGGTCACGAAGCTGTTCGCATCGTCGATGAAGTGATCCGGCATGGTCTGCTTACCCTCGTTCACCTTCAACAAGGGAACCGCCACATAGCGGCATTCGTAGGACGGGCCTGGAGCCCTTTCGAACGATACCATCAGGCCGGTGTTGCCGGCCACGGCAAGACGCACCGCGGTCACCCCGGCCATCCAGGCCTCATGCCTGTCCGTTTCGGAAACGCGATCCATCCCGGCCATCTGGAGGGACTCGACTACCTGGAATTCGCCGCGGCAGTCCAGGTGTTCGCAAGCGAGACTCTTGACGACCATCGCGGCCGAGGCCCCGCCCATGGCCCCGAATTCGGGGTTTCCGAACTTGTCGCGCGTTTGTGTTCCGGATACCGGGGTTCCGTCCGAATAGACGATGCCTTCGCCGACGAAAATCGACACGAAGCCGAACCTGGAATAGCAGCGTTCGATGTCCGCGAAGAACTTCTCGTTGTAAAACGGCCTCTCAGGTATGTAAATCAGGTGGGGCGGGTCCTCCTCGTACTTCTTCGCAAGCGCGGACGCGGCCGCAAGCCAGCCCGCGTCCCGACCGACAGCCTGATAGACGCAGACGGGGTCGACCTTCTGCATGTCCCTTGCCAGCACGCCGCCCTGCTGCGCCGAAAGGGCCACGTAGCGGGCCGCGGAACCGTATCCCGGGGTATGATCCGTTCCATACAGGTCGTTATCGACCGTCTTCGGGATGCCGATGCCGTAAAGCTCGTAACCCTGGGTCCGGCAGTACTCGACCACTCGGTGGGTCGTATTCTGCGAATCGTCGCCGCCGATATAGAAGAAGAACCGGATGTCGTGCCTGCGGATAACGTCGAGAACCAGCGGAAGGTGCTCGTCCTTCAACTTCAGGCGGCACGATCCAAGCGCCGACGACGGGGTTCTGCGGACGGCCTCCAGCACATCGTCCGGCTCGGAACCGAGATCGACGAGTTCTTCCTGCAGGAAACCCTGGATACCCCAGCGCATCCCGAAGACCTTTCCGATTTCCCCGTGCCGCCGTGCTTCCTGCACCACACCGACAAGGGACGCGTTGATTACGGCGGTCGGACCGCCTGACTGCCCGATCACAAGGTTTCCAGACTTCATATCTCCACCAATGTCAGCCAATAAGCCTTATCGAAGCCCGCCTGGTGTCACAGAGACCCGGGGCAAGCAGAACCATGCCGAACTTGAGGTCGAACGGTTCCGCGTCAACGCTGTCGTCCATGCCCTGCCACGGCTCGATGCACACGAAGGGCGCGCCGGCATCCGACCAGACGCCCAGATGCGGATAGTCCGGAAAGGCGACACGGACCGAATGCCGCCCCCGAACGTCCGAAACCAGCACGAATCGATCATCGGGCCGGACCATCGAGCAGTCGAACATGTAGGTCGCCTGCAGGCCATCTTCGGTGAACTCGAAATCCCGCGTGGTGTCGAACGGTTCGCTGCGACCCGTAAGGAAGCAGTTTTCGTCGTTGAACATCCTTGTCACCGGCCCTGCCGGGAGCCTGATGGCGCAATCCTTCCGGCCGCCGGAAACAACGGGCATGTTGATTCCAGGATGCCAGCCAAGCTGGAAAGGCATCGGGCGCGTACCCGTATTCGTGACCGTGACCGCCTGATCGACACCGTCCGGACGAACCGTATAGACGACCGTGACGACAAAGTCCCACGGGTACATGTCACGGGTGGCATCATTCGAATCCAGCCGGTAACTCAATTCGAAACCGTCGGCGATCGGCGTCGCGCCGACCATCTGCACGACGCTGTTCCTGAAGAAGCCGTGCAGCCCGGAAAAATGAATCGTTTCGCCGGTTGTCGCGACCGAGCGGTTTTCATGAATGCCACCGACTATCGGAAACAGGATCGGGGCGTGACGACGCCAGAATCCATCGTTCGGCGGCTGCCTGTCCATGTTGCGCCAGATGATCGGGACAACGCTTCCGTCATCCCTTTTCCAGTTCATTCCGATAAGCTCGGCGCCAATCCTGTCTATCGCGATTTCGATCGTCGAGGCCGACACGAAATCCGTTCCGTCACGATGCTGATGATGGAAGTTCAAGACGCTGCCCCCGATGGCAAGACCTTAACAGAAACGGCCAGTTAAAGGATCCCGGGAAAACCGGAGATCCCTGACCGGAACAATGGCGGATTCCGAAGACCTGTCGATGACCTGCCAGCCACGCTCCAGAAGCATGTCGCGCTGCTCGAGGATGCCCGCGCCGACGACCGCATCGACGAAGCAGACAAGCTCCCCGCCACGCGCCGAGTATTCCTGGCAGAAAGAGAGCGGCACGTCCGGCGTGACCGGGCCGAGGAGCGCCGACATGACCGGTTCCACCTTCCTGGGACCGTCGGCCAGCAGAACGACCGTCCTGGCCTGAAAGACCAGTTCGGCGCCCATGCTGACGGCGAAATGCGGACAGTCGTCGGCGCTGGCGAAATGGCCGTCCCTGACAGCGTTCGCGACCGTGTTGTCGTCAAGCCTGACAAGAAGCATCCGGCTTCCCTCGAAACCGATCCCGGCCTCGTGAAAAGCCACATGTCCCTTGCCTCCAACGCCGATGACCTGAAGATCTATACCGCCGGCCGCCGATATCTGGCGATCGTAGTCGTGAAGCACGTTGTCACGGATCCATCCAAGGTATCCGTCCGCCGATTCGGAAATCACGATGGCGCGTCCCTTGCCTGAACCGACCTCCCTCCACTCGCGATGGCACAGTTCAAGGTTCTGGTCCAGGATGGCCTGGTCGATTATGGTTCCGGCCGGAACCCTGGCTGAAGCGAACTTCCTTGCCAGAAGCCCGAAGAACTCCTGAATCATGAAGTACGAATAACTTTCCGGATGAGTTGCCCGTTCCTGCGGGTTGCAGCCTGGAAGCCCGACGTATTCGTCGAGGTTGAAGCTTCTTACCTTCGACGGATCAAAAACGCCGGCGTTGGCCGCCTTTGCCAGGTGCTTGTACATGCCTGTCGGGCTGTTGCCGGTCGCCAGGCCCATCACGAAGCCGGACCCTTCGCCGGATCGGCCAGCCGAAATCCTGCCGGAAACAAAGCCGGCAGCCTGTTCACTTATCGCATCGAAATCACTGCAAACAACTATTTTTATGGACATCCTGCCTCTCCAGTTCCGCAAGCGCACGGCGAACCAGGCCGGAATTTATCATGAAGGCGCGCCGAAAGCACGGTGCAAACGGCACCCGGGCCACGGCGCAGGGCGGCGGTCACATCCCGGACGCCGCAATCGACACGGCCGAACGGATGGCCGGCGTCACCGGAATGCCGGCCACATCAAAACCCATCAGGACGGCGCCGACGACCGGATGATCCGAAAGAGTCAACGGGCTGGCGTTGGGGAACATGGAACAAACCTCGCCGACGATTGCGTTACGGTATGTCGGCTCGGTAGCTTTCTGCAGCACGCTGCCGCCGAGCACCAGCGGAAACTCCTCGCCGGGTCGGAAGCCGAGTCGGAATGCGGCCACCCTGGCGGACACGCCGAGATCGCGGCCGAAGGTCTCGAGGATGTTCCTGGCGGGGATATCACCCATGGCGGCCGCCTGGAACACGAGGGGGGCAAGAAGACCTATGAGCGGCGGGATCGGCTGCTCGATTCCGGCCGCCGCCGCGTTCTCTCCCGGAATGTCGGGACCTGGGTTGCCCGGAATCATGAAGTCCACCACATCGGCGATGTCGCTGATTCCCATGGCCGACATGTAAAGATCCGAAATGAGGGTTTTCGGCGCCCTTCCGTCCCTTGCCCTGCCGGCAGCCTTCAATCCAGCGATCGCGATATCGAAGCCTCCGCCCCCGTCGCCGAGCTCCGCCGCGATTCCACCGATCTGGAGCCTTTCGCCACGCCGGTTCATGCCGACGCAGTTGCCCGACGTCCCGGCCGACACCGCAACACCGACGCCGTCGTCCGAACCGGCCCGCAACGAAAGGAAGGCATCGTTCTGCAACATCCTTTGGGGGCAGTGCCCGTGGCCGAAGACACCGGTCACCAGTTCCAGAGTAATCGCGTCCAGCACCTCGCGATCCCTGGGACGATCCAGCCCGGCCAGGCCAAATCCCCAGCCGAGAACGCGCGAGGATTCCGAGGCCAGAATAGATGCGTGCGGCTGCACAAGCGACCGAAGGCGGCCGAGGCAACCTTCACGGCCAAGCGTCTGGTAGTTGGACGGCCCGGTGACACCCCGAACCACGACCTCGCCCCGGGTGGTGACACATAAAAACGCGGTCTTGGTATTTCCCGAATCTATGCCGGCAATCAGCCCGTTCAATTCAACCCCCCGCCGGTCCGGCCGGAATCACGAGCCCGCCGGCGCGAACCTGGCATCTGACACCGCCGCAGTCGGACTGCCGACCAGAGATTGCCGCGAGCAGACGGAAAAATGCCGGCGCGTCGGCGACCGGCGAAACAAGGGCGTCCAGGAATGCCGATTTCAATCCACAGGCCTGGCGCTGCCATGTCGATCCGGCGGCCGCGCGTGCCCCGACGCACAGCAGAAGCGCGACGGCGGCCGGAATCGAGAAGCTGCCCGCACATGCGACGGACAGGAAAAGAACCATCAACGACAAGGGTCCCGCAAGGAGCGAGGCGGCAAGCAGGGCAAACCGACGCGAATCAAGCCGGGACAGTATCTTCAGGTGCGTGCGCGAGATGTCATCCCTTACCGGAACGGGAAACGGAAGAAGCCCGAACCGATCCGTCGCGACCTTGAAATGAAGGGCCGCTCCAAGTCCCGCGCGATTCAGCGTAAGCGGATCCGCCAGCGCCTCGACGACGAAGGCCCGGTTTGCCAGAGTCAATCCGGAAAGCACCCCGGGAGGCCCGAAAAGAAGACTTGTCACGGGCGTGAGCCGGGACACGTCCGACGAAACGGAAAACCATCCGCGGCCGGCGCGCGGCCTTGTCGGAAAGGCCGAAAAGACCATATCGCCGGAAACACCCCGCGACATCTCGCAAAGCACGGGAGTTGACGGCATCGCCCCGGATGAAAGCGCGAGAATGGGATCGCCCGGCGACCCGGAAAGCGCGATTGCCGAAAGGGCCGTCTCCACGACATGGCGGCCGTCCGGAACCCCGGGAACGTCGTAAATCGGAAACCCTGGGAACTGGGCGTTGACTTCCTCCAGAACCACCCTGGTCGCCGAGTCGCCCGGCAGGCGACCGGCGGCAAGCCCCGAGGCACCCCTTCCGGCCGAGGCGGCAACCGCCTTCAGCACCGAACGGTCAAGCCTTGCGGAAGTTGTCGCGGCCGTAACGACAAGCGCGGACGCCGAATCCCCCGGAACCGCCGAAATCGCGCGGCGCCATCGCACCACGGCGCAGACCGACAGCCCAAGGGACGCGGCCGAAAGCAGCAAGGCTGAGAGGGCAAAAAACAACAAAGGGATCACCAGCCGTTTCCAAGTTCGGAACACCCCGGCAAACCTGCCCGGGGCCGCAACATTACAGCACAACGGACACTGGCGCTATGATATCATTCCTGACGGTTAAACGGCGTCCGGTTCAAGACCACGGGGTTTCGATGGGCAGACCCGAAGATACAGGCGATCACGACGGTTCGGCGCGCCCGCACACGACTCGATACAGAACGGTGGCCACTGCCATCGTTTTTCTTGCGCTGGCCGCGGCCGGTTACGCCGGAACCAGGATTTCCCTGGTCGAGATGAAGTTCGCAAGGATGAACCCTGTCAGGGACGCCTCGGTCGTAAATGATCTGGTTGCCGACCGCCTTTCGCCGGAAGCGCGGGCCGCCATTTCTACGATGGGCTCCGAGGGGGGCGCCGAGACTCTCTACCTGCCGCCGGTGCTCGTGTTGAAGGTTCTGTCGGCCGGTCACCAGCCGGCGCTGGCCGATCTCCTTTTCGTGCGCGCCCACGCATGGTTCCTGTCCCATTTCTTCAGCGACCGCAGATTCGTGTGGCTGAGCAACTACTACGAAGCGATCACCGGCCTTGACCCCGACAACCCGAAAATCTACACATGGGCCGCCCAGGTAATCAAACTGGGCCAAATCATAGATGACGACATCGTCAACAAGGCAAACGGGTTCCTGTCGGACGGCCTTGAACGATACCCGCTTGACTGGCAGATGCACCTGGATCTTGGATTCAATCTTTACTTCGAATTCAAGGGGAATACGCCCGAAGAGAAATCGATTGCCCGGCTGAAGGCCCGGGATCACTTCGCAACCGCCGCAGGCCTGCCCGGGGCCGTCATCGACCCCAACTTCGTCGCCGAACTGTTCCAGCGCGACCAGGAAGACGGGATGGCGGTCGCGTACGCCCTGCAGAAGTACTACGAAGCCACGGAAGACCAGCGCAACCAGCTTCTGCGGCGGATATCGGTTCTCTCCGACGCGCTTGCCGACGGCATCCGCCAGGAGGAAAGGCGCTGGCGATCAAACGCCGGTTACCTTCCGGTCGCGCTTTTCGCAATACTGGACAGGCGGCCGGATTCGATGTGGAAGTCCATTTTCGGGCACGGAATGCCTGCGATCGCGGGGAAGGGCGACACGCCGGCGGTGGGGGAACCTGATTGAGAAAACGAATACTTATCACTGGTGGCGCCGGATTCATCGGGTCTTCGCTGGCGCTTCGACTGAAGGACGACTTCGACGTCGTCATCTTCGACAACCTTCACAGGAACGCGTTTGAGAAGACGCCACTTGCCGGGGCCCCCTCGGTAACGCTCGTGAAGGGCGACGTGCTTGATCTGCAGGCCGTCAGGCAGGCCGCGAAAGGTTGCAGCGTGGTCTTCCACATGGCATCGATCGCCGGTGTCGATACCGTGATGAAAAATCCGGTGCTGACGATGAAGGTCGCCCTGCAGGGAACGATGAACGTGCTCGAGGCCGTGTCCGGACTGGAATCGTTCGACCGCTTCGTCGATCTTTCCACTTCCGAGGTGTTCGGCCAGTACGCCTACAAGGTCACCGAAGGCGACATCACCCAGCTTGGCGCCGTCGGCGAGGCCCGCTGGACATACGCTGTCAGCAAGCTTGCCACCGAGCACCTGGCACTTAACTACCACAAGCAGTACGGGCTTCCCGCGCTTTCGATACGACCGTTCAACATCTTCGGCCCCAGGCAGGTCGGCGAGGGCGCCATCCACCACTTCATCCGCCGGGCGCTGGCGGGCGAGGACGTGGTGGTGCACAACGACGGAAGCCAGATCAGGGCCTGGTGTTACATCAACGATATCATCGATGCCCTGCTGCTCGTCATGGAAAGGCCCGAAGCGGTCGGGGAGGCCTTCAACATCGGCAACCCGCGAAGCACCATCACGATATACAACCTTGCCAGGGAAGTAATCCGGATTGCCGGTTCCCGGTCAAGGATTGTCCAGAAGGACTGGCCTTTCGCGGACGTGGAGCTGCGCATACCGGACATATCGAAGGCTCGAAGGCTTCTGGGGTTTGAACCTTCGTGGAACCTTGAAGACGGCCTGGAAAGAACCGTCGACTGGTACCGGGAGTTTTCCTGATGGCAGACAACGGCGGAACCGACCGACGAACCGGGGCCAGAAGCCCCGTCCCGCTTGCGCGGCCCTGTTTTTCGCAACACGAACTGGGGGCCGTCAGGCGCGTGATGCAGTCCTGCCATGTGACCCAGGGGCCTGAGACGGCGGCGTTCGAAGCCGATCTGTCCGCCCTTGTGGGTGGAAGGGAAACCGTGGCGGTGTCGTCGGGCGGGGCCGCGCTACTGCTGGCCATGCACGCGATCGGGATCGGTCCGGGCGACGAGGTCGTCGTTCCGGATTTCGTCTTTCCCGCCGCGGCCATGGGTGCCATGTTCATGGGTGCGGTGCCGGTTCCGGCCGATGTCGAGACAGAAACGATGGCTATGACCCCGGAAACTGCCGCCCGCTGCATCACGCCACGAACGAAGGCCGTTGTGGCGGTTCACCCGTTCGGGATCCCCGCGGACATCGAAGGCATCGTCCAGGCGTGCCCGGAAGGCGTTCCGGTCATCGAGGACGCCGCCTGCGCCCTTGGCGGCCTTACCGCGGGCGGCGCCGCTGCCGGTACGGTCGGAAGGATTTCCTGCTTCTCATTCCACCCGCGCAAGTCCATCACGACCGGCGAGGGAGGCTGCCTTGCGGCATCGGGATCGGACGCGGACAGGCTGCGCAGGCTGCGCGACTACGGCAGAACCGGGCGCGGCTTCGGGGATGTTTTCGGGGAGATTGGAATGAACTTCCGCATGAGCGATCTTGCGGCCGCCATCGGCAGGGTTCAACTTGAACGTGTTCATGAATCGATCTCGACCAGACAGAAGCTTTTTTCAAGATACGCAACAAATCTGGGGGATATCGCCGGGCTTCGGATTCCGGGCGGATACCTTCGGCCAGGCAATACTTTCCAGTCGCTGGTTGCAAGGGTTCAGGTGGATGCCCGGGCCCTGGTGAGCGAACTGGCGGCACGGGGGGTGCAAAGCGGTCCCTCGGCCCATTCGCTGCGCGGGCAGACGGCCTTCGCGGCCAGGTACCCGGGGCTGGCCGGGGCCGGTGACGGCTCCGGAAGGATGCTTGCGGAACATACCGTGGTGTTGCCGCTGTTTGATCGGATGACTTTCAAGGACGTTGATTTCGTGTGCGAAGCGGTCCGGGACGCTCTGCGGCACATGGCCTGATACCGTTTCTGGTGGCCGCGGGCCACCGGGAGGCAGACTTGGACGAGATCATAAGGGTAGAAAACCTCAGCAAGACGTTCAGAACCCCGTTTCGCAGGAAGCGGGTCGATGCGGTGAGCAACGTCAGTTTCGTCGTCAGGCGCGGCGAGATCTTCGGATTCCTGGGACCGAACGGCGCGGGAAAGACGACCACGATCAAGATGCTCACCGGCCTTATTCAGCCGACCGCGGGAACCGTTTCGATGCTTGGTGGCGGACCTGCCGACCTTTCGGTTCGGGCCAGGATCGGATTCCTTCCCGAACAGCCGTATTTTTATGACTACCTTACTCCGGTGGAACTGCTGGACGTTTTCGGGCGGATCTTCGGGATTCCCGCAAGGATCCGAAAGGAAAGGATCGAATCGCTGCTTACCCAGGTCGGTCTTTTCGAAGCCAGGAACCGGACTCTGCGCAAGTTTTCCAAAGGCATGCTGCAGCGTACCGGAATCGCACAGGCGCTGCTGAACGACCCGGAACTGGTCATCCTTGACGAACCTCTTTCCGGCCTCGATCCGGTCGGCCGGAAAGAGGTCAACGACCTGATTGCGACGTTGCGCCAGCAGGGCAAGACGATATTCTTTTCCTCGCATATCCTGGCCGACATCGAGCGCCTCTGCGACCGCGTCGTCATACTGGATCGCGGCGTCACGAAGGCGGCTGGCACGCTGTCGGAGCTTCTGACGTCTGACAGCGGCGAAAGGGAAATCCTGGCCGGCGGGATCACCGACGTCTCCGGGTTGAACGGACTTGACGGTGTCGTGCGGTGCGAAACCTACGGGACTGACGCCGTTAGAATCGTGTGCGAGAGCGCGGCTTCGGACAGGCTTGTCGGAACCCTTCTGAAGGCGGGCGGCACGATCCTGGGTGTCAATGATCGCCGGATTTCCCTGGAGCAGCTTTTCGTTTCCCGAACGATCAGGGAAAAGTCGTGTCCGGCGACGGATAATGAAGGGGAAGTCCGGGGGGTGTCCGAATGAAAAACGGTCTTGCCGACTCCATTCGCAGAACGTTTGCGATTGCACGCAACACGGTTCTCGAGGCCATCCGCAACCGGGCATTCCTGGGCATGGGCATCGCGGCCTTCGGCCTGGTGGTTTCCTCGATCGCGCTTTCGTCCCTGGCCGTAAGGGATCAGGCCGAGCGCGTTCTCGTTGATTTCGGACTGGCGGCCACCTCGCTGATGGAAATCGTGATCGCCATCACGATGGGCGTCATCCTGGTGTTCAAGGAAATCGACCGCAAGACGTTCTATCTTGTCCTGCCAAAGCCGATCAGGCGTTCAGAGGTCATCGCCGGCAAATTCGTCGGGCTGCTGGGGGTGCTGGGCGCGTCCCTGCTGCTGATGGCCGCCGGATGGCTCATCTCCCTTCAGGTAAAGGGCATTTCGATTCCGGCCGGCGTTCCACAGGCGCTTCTGCTGGTTTGGGCGCAGGCGGCACTGATCACCTCGGTTGCGATCTTCTTTTCCTCTTTCGCCAGTCCGGTTCTGTCCGGGGTCTTTACCTTCGGCGTGTTCATGGTCGGCAGTTCGGTCACGGTGCTTCAGGAACTGATGCAGGCACGGAAGGGGATGCTTGCGACCCCCGGGCCGGCCAGGCTCATCGCCGAGGGAGCGGTGGCGGTATTTCCTGATCTGTCGGTGTTCAACGTCGGCAAGGAGCTGATACTCCGCATCCCGGTAACGTGGGAATACGTCGGCGCCAGCATGCTCTATTGCGGATTTTACTGCCTGTTCTTCCTGGCCATCGGGGCCCTGGTTTTCCAGCGGAGGGACTTCTCTTGAAAGGCCCGGCCCGATACATCGTCGCGGTGTGCCTGCTGATCCCGATCTCGATTGCCGTGATCAGGGTGGGCGTTTCCGGCAGCGATGATCTCAAGACTGCCCTGGCGTGCGAAAAGGCCGGCCTGACAGACACCGCCATCGACTTCTATGGCAGGGCTGCCCGATGGTATCTGCCTTTTTCGTCAACACAGGAACAGGCCCTGCAAGGCCTTTTGAACATCGCGGCAGGGTCATCAGGCCCGGAAGGCGACAAAACGGCCATAAGGGCCCTTTACGAGGCCAGGGGGGCCATCCTGGCGACAAGATGGCTGATGACACCTTCTTCCGACATGCTGAAGGAGGTTAACGACACGCTGGCCCGGCGAATCGCCCGGGGATCGAAACCTGGCGAAGACGGCGCCGACATCGACGGCAACCTGGCAATCCTGTCCAGGACCACATCACCCCGACCGGTGGTTTCGTTTCTCGCAACGCTTCTTTTTGCGGCATGGGTCACGGTGACGATTGTCGGGGCTACGCGCTCGGTGACGTCGGACGGTCGCTTTGCCGGCCGCCGGGGACTGCCGTGGATGGCAGTATCAGCGGCCCTTCTTTTCGGATGGCTCATCCTGCTTGCTCTTGCCTGAAGATTCAACCAGAGAATCCCTCAAGGCCCTGAACTGGGCAAGATTATTAAATGATATCGATATCTTACCACGATTTCCACGAAAGGAAATCGTGACGGGAAGGTCAAGGGCTTCCTGAATTTCCTGCCTGGCCCCGCAGAAGTATGCCGCCATCGCGGGCTGGCGCCTTTCACGCGGGGGGCGGGCTGCCGATTGCCTGCTGGCAAGCGCCTCGACTTCCCGGGTACTGAGTCCCCTGTCCCTAATCTGCAGGAGGAGTTGAAGCTGCCTTTCGCGATCAAGACCAATCAGCGCGCGCGCCGACCCTTCCACAATTTGCCCGTCCTCAAGGGCCTCAAGAACTTCGGGAGACAGCTTCAGCAGGCGCAGCGAGTTCGCCACGGTGGATCGCTGCCGCCCCACCCTGGAAGCGGCCTCCTCCTGAGTCATGCCGAATTCCCGTACAAGACGCTGCCACGCGCGGGCCTGCTCGACCGGATTCAAGTCCTCCCGCTGGATGTTTTCGATCAGCGCCATCAGGAACACGTCGCCCGGCGCGGCCTGACGGACAATCACCGGAACCGCCGCAAGGCCCGCCATCCTGGCCGCCCGCAACCTCCGCTCGCCCGCGATCAGGCCGTAACGGCCGTTTCCGCTGTCGGTGACGACGAGCGGCTGGATGATTCCGGAAACCTTGATCGATTCGGCAAGATCGCGCAGGGCTTCATCGTCGAACCTGGTGCGCGGCTGACCGTCCTGGGCGTCGATTCGATCGACGGGACACTCGAAAAGCGGCTGTGACGCCGTGGTCACGCTGGCGGGAAACAGCGCCGACAGGCCCTTGCCAAGGGCTGGCCTCTTCTGGTTCATCGGAACCCCCGAAAGACTCAGTTCAGTTGAAGCTTCTCGAGCAGCTCGGCGGCAAGATCCATGTGGGCTGCCGCTCCGGTTGCCCTGACGTCGAAGAGTATAACCGGTTTTCCATGTGAAGGGCTTTCCGCAAGCCTGATGTTGCGGGGAATTCTTGTGTTGAAGACCTGGCCCGGAAAGTGCCTGACCACGTCCTCGGCCACCTGGTGGCTGAGCCTGTTGCGGCTGTCAAACATCGTCAGGACAAGGCCGAGCAGCATCAGGTCGGGATTCCACGATCGACGGGTAAGATCGATTGTCTGAACCAGTCGCGCAAGCCCGTCCAGTGCATAGAACTCACACTGCATCGGCACCACGACCCTCGACGCCGCGACCAGCGCGTTCAGGGTCAGGAAGCCCAGGGCCGGGGGACAGTCGATGATGATTATGTCATAGCGGTCGGAGGAACCCAGCGCCGCCTTGAGCAGACCGGCCCGATCCTCGACGTCAACGAGTTCGACCTCCGCGGCGACAACGTCGGGGTGGGACGGCAGCACGTCAAGCGACCCAAGCTCGGTGTGCCTGACGGCTTCGGAAAGCCCGGCCCGCCCGAGCATCACGTCATACACGTGAAGTCCGCCGGCCCGGTAGTCAATCCCGAATGCCAGGCTGGCATTGGCCTGTGGATCCATGTCGATAAGCAAGGTCGGAACTTCATACACCGCCAGGGATGCGGCAAGATTGACCGACGTCGTCGTCTTGCCGACGCCGCCCTTCTGATTTGCGACTGCGATTATGACAGGTGACCGTTTTTCGTGTTTCACGTGAAACAACCCGGACAAAGTCCAGTTCGGAACGCATGAATCAGAGACCTTCGCCGGCCGGAGCAGCAGCCGGGGCCGGGGCGCCTTCAGGCGCCGGGGCGGCGGGATCGACCGCGGAAGGCTGTGCGGCCACGGGGGCCGGGGCCGGAGCAGCGGTTCCGCCGACTGCCGGCTTGGTCGCCGGAATATCGCGGGTCACGCTGGGCTCGACATTGGTCAGAGCTATCAGGATGGAAAGCACGAAGAACAGGCCGGCCAGGATTCCGGTGGCCTTCGTCAGGAACGTCGTCGCGCCACGACCGCCGAAGACCGACGACGATGACCCGCCACCGAACGCAGCGCCCATTCCGCCGCTTTTTCCGGGCTGAATGAGGATGATCACAATCAGCAGAAGCGCGACAACGATGAACGAAGCAAGAAGCAGACCGTAAAGAATACCCATGATTAAACCCCCGCGGCTTCGACGATTGCGCCGAAAGAAGCCGACTTCAAGCTGGCCCCGCCAACAAGCGCGCCATCAACATCACTCTGGCCCATGAGCTCGCCGGCATTTTCCGCCGTAACGCTGCCGCCGTAAAGAATCCTGGTCGCCGCCGCGGTTTCCTGTCCGAACATTCTGACAAGAAGGCCGCGGATGAACTCGTGAACCTCCTGAGCCTGGGCCGGCGTGGCGACATCGCCGGTGCCGATGGCCCAGACGGGCTCATATGCAACAACCACGGAAGCCATGGCCGCGGCGTCCAGACCGGCCAGTCCGACGGTGACCTGCCGCTCCACGCGCTCAAAAGTGCGACCGGCAACGCGCTCGTCCTTGCGTTCACCGACACAGAAAATCGGCGTCAGCCCGACCGCAAGCGCGCGCTTGACCTTGGCCGAGATCAGCTCGTCCGATTCGAAGTGATACTGGCGCCGTTCCGAATGACCGACGATAGCATAGCGGCAACCGACGCTGACAAGCTGATCCCCGCTGATCTCACCGGTAAAAGCGCCCTTGACCTCGGTACTGACGTCCTGGCCGCCGACCCCGACTGCGGAGCCTTCCATCACGCGCACCACCTCGGGAATCAACACGAAAGGCGGGCAAACCGCAACCTCCACGCCGCGGAACCTGGAAACCCTGTCAAGGACCTCCCGCGCCAGGGTTCTGGCGCCTTCCACGTCAAGATTCATCTTCCAGTTGCCGGCCACAAGAGGCTTTCTCGAAACCATCAGGACCCTCCACAAAGCGCCTTGACCCCCGGCAGCTCCCTGCCGAGCAGCATCTTCATACCGATATCGCCGCCACAGGACACGAATGAAAAGAACGGGGTCAGGACAAGACGCGACACGACTTCAGCCATCTCGTCACCGATAATCGTGGCTGCCGCCGAGGTGCGGATGACGCTTCGGGCGACCTTGTCCGAAGATGCCGTGCAATCGGGCCCCCGACAGGTTCCGAGCGCCCCGTGCCACACCAGCGAACGCAGACCCCTCAAGCCGCCGCAGAACACCTCGACCGTGGCGGGTCCCACGTCCAGAATCACGTGATCGCCGGGGACGCCGTCGGAGCGCACGATACGTGCGTCGTCGTGCCCCGCGCCGTCCGGAACCACCAGAAAATCTTCGGGAAGAACGATTTCAACGCCTCGAAGCTGGGCCCTGGAAAGAACCTTGCCCGCCTGCTCGACGCGATCCTTTTCAACCTTATGGGCACCGGTACGCCAACCCTTCGCAACATAGAAGGGAAGCGCGGCGTGACCGGCCAGAAAAACCTTCCTGGCGCGACCGGGATGATTCGCCAGGAACTCAAGGGCCATCCCGTCGTCGGGACCGCCGAAGATGAACCCCTGGCCTTCCGGTGCCTGAACCATCCTGGACAGCGCCTCGACCTCCCGACGGAACCGGAGTCCGGCAACCTTCTCGTTGAAGAGCGCGGAAACCCCGACCGTTGACGCAAGCACCCGATCCGAAAGCCTGAATGCCTCGTTCACGAATACATCGGCCAGACTGAAGAGCCTTTGCGAAAAAAGGTCGTCGTTTCGGTCATCTTCAGGACAGAAGCCAAGATTCTCCAGCAGGACGACCTCGCCCTCGACCCGCTCCATGATGACCTTCCACGGGCCTTCGCCAACGGTGTCCTCGGGCAGGAAGATGTCCCGGTCAAGAATCTCGGCAAGCCTCTCGCCAAGAAGCGCAAGCGAAAGCTTCGGATTGCGGCGGCCGATCTGGCCACCGAGCGTGGTGGCAAGCACCACCCTCGCGCCCTCGGCGATCAGGTGCCGAATTGTCGGAAGACAAAGCTGGATTCGGGAATCGTCGATGATGGTGCCGTCTTCATCGACAGGGCAATCCATGTCAACCCGAACCAGCACTCTCCTGCCGTCCAGGGACATGTCCTCGAGCCTGTCCATATCACGGAAGCCAGCCACCGCAACCTCAAAACCCTGGCCGTATTCGGCCGGTCGCATACTTTATCAGAAAGACGTCCGGTGTCAATCGCAAGGATCCCGGTGAAATCCCGAATAAAAACCGCGACAAACCTCGGCGCCGGACCGTCCGGAAGCCGATCTGCCGGAGGACGGCGCCCGTCAATCGATCCCGCGCCGGGCAAGCCACTCCCTTGTGGTCACCAGGGAATCGACTCCGTCAAGACTCTTCGTGGGCTGGAAATATCGATCACGATCCAGAACCAGCACGCCGACCCGGGAAGGTTCCAGGAGGCCGGCAAGCGACTGGTTGAGCATCTCGTGGGAGCATGCCCTGACAAGCCGTCCCCCGATATCGACCTCCTTCCCTCCGTAAAGGGTCGGCGGCAGGTCGGGTCTGACGGCGTCCAGCTCGACCAGATTCGTATTGATGTGGGCGGGAACGAGCAGAAGTCTTCCGGCCGCATCGACAGCCGTCGCGGTCTGAACCGGGCACACCGAGTATTCTACCACCTCAACCCGACCGGTGACCCGGTTCATGGCGATGATGCCGACCTTCTCAAGCGGATCCACCCGCAAAACGGCAGACATCGTCATGCTGAACCCGCCCCGGGCATGAAAACCGAGCCGCGCGGGCTCAAGCGCCATGGCAGCGACGTTATCGACATTGTGAAGCACGATGCTGCGGACGCCAAGCCCCCGAAGCCAGCCGGCAACCCCGCCATCGCCGTATTCCGGGTCAAGGAGAGCCTTGAACACGCCACCGTGGCCATCCCCGGTGAAAACAAGGGAACCGTCCGCCCTGATAATAAGATGGCCGTCCATGTCCAGCCTGGGATGGTCGGCCTGAACCATGACCTTCACCAGACTCCTGTCAAAACCTTCCGGCAGCGATGTCTCGACCCATTCCAGAAGCGCGTCCCGGGTCGCCCGGCCGGCCATCAGCACCAGCGGGGCCATTCGCCCATGCCGGCGTCCGGATTGAAGCATCTGCTCCGCGAACAGGTCAAGAAAGGATCGCCCTGTGATCGGCGCCACGGGAAACAGCCCCTTGGGAGCGTTCCCGCCATACCTCGACAGGATGGCCCTGGCCTGCGGATGTCCCGACGCTCCGGCCCAGAACCTGGTGGCCGCCCCGCCCGCAAAGATGATGACGCCCCATCGCCCGGCGGCAAGATCGGCCTCGCCGCGTGAAGCCAGATCCGCGGTTCCTGCCCCGGAAAGCTCCGAGTACCGGAATGGCACCAGTTCCGGAACGACACCGGAGCCATCGGACGCGGCGGCAAGGACATCGCTTCGCAACCGCCTCAACCAGGCAAAATCGACCCTCGCAAGATCCAGAAACAGTCTTTCGAAAACTGCCGGCGGGGCCGACATGGGAACCCATCGTCCAATCGAGGCACCGAAACCTTCGTCACAAAGGATTCGAAGCAGCTCGCAATCACGCGGAACCGCTTCAAGATGGGCCCGCAGCCCCTCAAACGCCCTCACAGCGCCATCGAATTCCGAATCTCGTGTCATCTGGATACCCGCCTGATAAATGGTCGATCCAACCGATTTCCGCCGTCAGAACCGACCGGAAAGCAGCCCGCTGGCCGGACGAACCACCCTGACCACCGACTCGATCCCGGTCGCGCCCCTGTATTCGACCGCAAGCCGATCGCAGAAATCGACCGCCGCATCCTGGCGCACCAGGTTGACCGTATTCCCGCCGAATCCGGCGCCGGTCAGCCTTGCTCCCGCGCAGCCATCGATGCGCGACGCGATTTCGACCAGGCGGTCGAGCTCGGCACATGAGACCTCGTAATCAAGGGCCAGGCTCCTGTGGGAGCCGTGCATCAGCAACCCGACCTCCGCCACGTCGCCCGCCTGCAGGGCTGCTGCGGCCCTCACGGTACGGTCGTTTTCGCTTACCGCGTGACGAAGCCTTCTGAAAGAGACTTCGGACATCCCCTGCCTGACCGACTCCAGCATCTCCATGGACACGTCCCTGGCCGCGCGCACCGTGGGGAAGGAATTCACGACAAAGCTCATGCCGTCGGCGCATTCCTTCTGGCGCCTGGCGTATTCGCCACCGGCCAGTGAATGCCTGACGCCGGAATCGGCAACAACCAGAACCCATCCGGCCGGAACATCGACAAGCGTTGCCTGAAGAGTCCGGCAGTCCAGAAGCAGCGCCTTTCCCTCATGTCCGCAGGCGCTCGCCATCTGATCCATTATCCCGCACGGTACACGGCAGAAAAGGTTCTCGGCCGTCCTTGCGATCGCCGCGACATCGGGGCAGGGTGGGGCGGAAAGCGACAGCCCGGCCGCAATCCCGACCAGCGAAACCTCGACGGAGGCCGACGAGGAAAGTCCGCCGCCGGACGGCACATCCCCGCCGACCGCCACGTCGGCGCCGGAAAACGGCCTGCCGGAACGAATCCAGGCCCAGAACGGCCCGCACGTGTATGACCGCCAGTCGATCCGGTCAAACGGCTTAAGGCCATCCAGGGCGACCTCGACGGTACCGCCGAAATCGACCGCATGAATACGCAGGATGCCATCGTCACGACCGGCCGCCACGGCACACGTACGAAGATCAATCGCCGCCGGCAGCACGAAGCCGTCATGATAGTCGGTGTGTTCGCCGATGATATTGACGCGGCCGCCAGCGTCGGCCCAGACCTCGGGAACTCTGGAAAACTCGTTCCTGAAGCTTTCGCGGATCCTGTCCATCAATTGGGATTGAATCATCTTGTGCCTCTTGTTTCAGTTCAGCGCCAGTCGGCGGGCAGGCGGTATTCGGTATCGAATTCGTCCCGCTCGACAACAAGGCATGTGCCGGAAAACGGACCGTCGGGACAATACGCCGAGTGCGGGGAAGTGACCAGGACCGGCTTCATCGGCTGCAACGGCAGTTCGGTGACGCCACCGTTCATGTCGGAAATCACAAGTGTCACGGAACCCGAAATCAGCAGGAACAGTTCCGGACAATCGTGAATCTCCAGTTCGCCGACCTCGGCCGCCGAACATTCCGGTGGACTGAACGCACCGACCCGCCAATGGCCCGCATCACCGCAAAGCACGTTCCAACGCTCACCTTCCGGAAAGCTGATGGGAAGATCGGCCGCGACCTCGGGAAACGAAGGCCGCCTGGTTGTAACCTTTCTCATGAAGACCACCCCGGGGCCGTCAGCCCTGCCGTTTGTGCGCGACCAGTCCGATTGCGGTGAAGATGACGCCGAAAACGATCATTACCGGGCCCCAGATGAACCCGGGCTTCAACGACTTCAACGCCTGTCCGCCGGGATCCATCGCCTGCCCCACGATCACGAGGATGCCATAGACGAAAAGGATGACGCCGACAAAGAACCAAATCGGGAGCGGCTGCTTTCCTTCGTTGTTCATTTCAGATACCTCCGGTTCACCAGAACAGGATGTTAAGGACTATCAGGACAGCCAGCGAAACCGCGGCCCAGAAGGCCGGCCTGCCGTACCATGCCACCTTCACGGATCCGTCTTCCTCGACGGTCAGGCCCTTCACAAGGCCCACAAGCTCCGAATCGGGCTTCGGCACGGTGAAAAGACTGACAAGGATGGTGCCGCCGAAGCAGACGATCCATCCCCACGTGGCCTGCCAAAGATTCCTGGTCATGTCGCTGGGGTGTTCCGCCAGCGTCAGGATCGTCGCGACCGTCGGCCCGAACAGGTTGAACTTGAAACCCATGTAGATGCCGAAGGAAACCAGCATGCCGGCGATAAGGCCCCAGAAGGCCCCGGCGCTGGTGGTGCGCTTCCAGAACATGCCAAGCAGCATGGTCGCGAAAAGCGGCGCGTTGACCCACGAGAAGATTGCCTGGATGTAATCCATGATCGTGTTGAACTGCATTGCGACATAAGCCGTCGCGACCGACAGCAGGATTCCGACTACCGTCGTGACGCGGCCGACCCATACCAGGTGGGCGTCGGATGCCTTCCGGTTGATGACGGCCTTGTAGATGTCGTAAGTCCAGACCGTGTTGAACGCGCTGACGTTTCCGGCCTGTCCGGCCATGAACCCGGCCAGAAGGGCGGTAATGCCCAGCCCGACCAGGCCGTGCGGATAATACCTGGCAATCAGCATCGGCAACGCCGAGTCATACCATGCCTCGCCGGTCGATGGATGCGGCAGGAGCTCGAATCCCATGTCAGCCCGCCTGGTAAGCTGGAAGGCGACCAGGCCGGCCCCGACCACGATGAACGGAAGGGCCATCTTGAAGAACGAGGCGGTGATCGGGGTCAGGCGTGCCGACCGCAGATCCTTTGACGAGAAGGCGCGCTGGACAACCAGGAAGTCCGTCGTCCAGTATCCGAACGAAAGCACGAATCCCAGGCCCATCACAAGACCCAGCCATGTAACGCCCATGTCGTTGCTGGACGCGGCCCCGGTCGTCTGCCACAGCGTGGTCATCTTGTCTGGCAGGTTGGCGAAGACTTCCGCCGGACCGCCAAGTTCCACAACGCCAAGGATCGTAACCAGGAAAAGCCCGGCCCAGATCAGGAAGAACTGCACAATCTCGGTGAAAATGGCGCTCATAAGGCCGCCCAGCGTGATGTAGCAGCCGATGGCGGCCGCGGACACCCACATCGACACGTGCCAGTCCCACCCCAGAAGGACGTTGAAAACCAGCGCCATCAGGTACAGGTTGATCCCGGACATCAGAAGCGTCATGACGGCGAACGATATGGCGTTCAGGAGCCTGGTGCGCTCGTCGTACCGCAGTTTCAGGTAACCCGGCACCGAATGGATCTTCGAGCTGTAATAAAACGGCATCATGTAAAGGCCCAGGAACAGCATCGCCGGGATGGCCCCAAGCCAGTACCAGTGGGACACGAACATTCCGTACTTCATCGTGCCGCCGGTCCATCCCAGGATCTCCAGCGCACCGAGATTGGCCGACAGGAAGGCAAGGCCGGCAACCCAGGAAGAGTTCTTGCGCCCGCCCATGAAGAAGTCCTCGCCGGTTTTGGTGAACCCGCGAAGGTACAGGCCGATGCCGATGATCGCGACGAAATAAAGCGCGACCACCACCCAGTCGATCACACCCAGGCTCAGGATGGCCTTGTGCTGCCCTTCCTGGGCGGACGCCGCCGCGGCGGCCATCGACAGCACTGCGCCGGAGGTCAGGGCCGCCAGACGCGGCAATGGAATCCTGTCGAACATGATTCACCCCTGGAGTTACAAGAATGCACCACGGACCAGACGGTCCCGAATCCGCGTAAAGATAGCATGTCCACGACCGCCGGGGCCAAGGGAATTTAACGACGATCTTTAAGGCGTGGACATCCGGAACTTTCGGTTTTAATTGCCGACGACAATCTTCGGTCAGAAACTGACACTTTCGCGGCCCGGGATAATTCACCATTCCAGAGACTGCGGCTGTGACCCCGGTGCTCGACCGCAGCGGGTGGATATAATCCGCCCGTACGAGGACAGCGGGGAACACGGGGTATGCCGCTGCATGCGCATAAACACGACCGGAATCAGATTGTGGGACGGATCGGGCCGGTCAACGGCCGCCGAAGCGAACCGTGGTGCTATTCAATCACCCGTCACCGTGACAGTCCGGGAATTACTGTCCACGCCCGCCTTGTGACGTACCACGACCGGCACGTCCATCGGCGTCACGATGTTCGCTGGCAGCTTGGCGGTGACCGACGCATCGGACCACTGATTTGTCGCGTACTCCTGGTAAAACACCACCAGACTGCCCCTGGCAGCCCCGTCGCCGAACCCGCCACCCGTCGCGGTCAGATCAACGGCACTGGCGTAGTGAAACGTGGCCGGCGTGACCTGGTCCAGCGTTGGAACCTCGAACACCACACTCGGATTGCGCGCGTAGTCGCCAGCCGGATGGCCGTTGACGTGGATCACTACCAGCGGATTTACCGTTGTGAACGTCTCGGCGCTGGCCAGCGCGATCCCCTCGGGCGTTCCCAGCCCATCAAGCCGCTCCTTCACCTTTCCCGCACTGTCCAACAACAATGTCCGCTGGAATCCGCCCTTGTGGGACGCCCGCAGCACGCTGCCACTGGCTTCGGCGTAGGACACCGGCGGCTGCGTCCGGGGGTCGGTCGTGGCACGAACGCCAATGATGCTCTCGGGTGGCAGGCCGCGGTCGATCAACAGCGTGGATGGATTCACTAGGGCCCGGGGCGGCAGGAACGCCCTGGAAAGATCCCATCCATTGTACGGGGCGACCTGGCCCCCGAAGTAGGCCAGCGCAAAGCCTTCCAGGAACGCCGGCACATCGCCGACCTCTGTACGCAGCGCGTCGTCCGGCCATGTGAGCGTCCCAACCGCCTGGAGAATGCGGAGCACCGCGCCCTCGTGCTGCTTCTCAAGGTAGTCGAACAGGGCAGCAGACGCATAAGCCTGATCGTCGGATGCACCGCCAAGGCCATCCAGCCCCAGATGCACGAAATCCGATCCCGCCTTCGCATAATCCTTTGCCGAGTTCGAATCGGGTAAAGTGACCATCTCGGCCCAGACAGCCGAGCCCTCCATGAACCATTTCCACTGGGATTTCAACATCCTGGCCGCGTACGACATGTTTTCATACTGTATGATGTGAAAAAGCTCGTGGGCCTGACCGATATGGCTCAATAAACCTTCGTGACAGGACTCTTGCATTCCCAACTCTCTACCGTTTTACTGCGCATCGCTGACACAGCGGAAGCCGAGCGTTCCAGGATGATCCGACGGTAAGTAACTGGAGCGAGCTGACGCTCGAAGGACCTGGCCATAATTCCTGTAGTAGCAGCCGCCGCGCACGACGCTGGAAGGGCCGCTAACCGGACCGGCTGGATTCGACGAAGGGCTGCTCTGGTAGTAATCCGAATTGTACCAGTCGGAAACCCACTCCCAGACGTTTCCGGACATATCGCACAATCCATATGGGCTGTCACCAACAGGTGATTTGCTGCACACATCCCATGTTTCATCGGATCCGCACCCATTGACACCGTTGTACATCACCGCGTAATCACATGTCGCCGATTGATTTCCCCATGGAAACTTCCGGCCATCAGTACCGCGCGCGGCCTTTTCCCATTCCGCTTCGGTCGGTAACCGCTTCCCGATCCACGTGCAATATGCGTCGGCCTGCGCCCAGGTAACACATACAACAGGGCGATTCGATGCAACCGATGGGTCCCATTTGCAAAACGGAACCGTACACAAACCGGCATCGACGCACTTCTTGTACTCACCCTGCGTCACTTCCGTCCTGTCGATGCGATACGCCCGCAATGTGACCTTATGGTAAGGCTTTTCGTCACCCTGACATTCATTGTCCACTGAAGCATTGCAGCCCATCCAGAATGAACCGGCAGGAATCAGGCACATGCCACTGCTGCAGTTAACCGTGTGATTTTCAGGCCGCCAGACACAATCCCCGCTGACGCACTCATCCGTTCCTTGACACACGCCGCAATTCAGGGTTCCGCAGACAGGATCAAAACCGCATTCAACGCCGGTACAATCGGGAATGCATGCGCATTTTCCACCATAACATGTGTGATGATCACCACATGTGCCACAATTCAAGGTTCCGCAGACAGGATCAAAACCGCATTCAACGCCGGTACAATCGGGAATACAAACGCATTTTCCACCAGAGCATGTGTGATGATCAGCACAGCTGCCACAATTCAACGTGCCGCAGATTGGATCAGGACCGCATTTGCTGGTGCCACAATCCGGCTCACACGCGTTTTGAACACACTCGCCATCATGACACGAATACCCTTCATCACAAGAGCCACATTTCAGCGCGCCGCAAACCGGATCAACCCCGCAGACGTAACCTCTGCAATCCGGCAGGCACAAACTCTCAAGGCATTCGCCATCCCGACACGAATACCCTTCATTGCACGTACCGCAGTCCAACGTGCCGCAAACCGGATCATGACCGCATTCTCGGTCACCACAATCCGGCACGCAAGAGCTTCCGTCCTGCCAGACAATGCCGTCGCCCGGACCGATATCCTGACTCCACATATCCAGCGTTCCAGAATAATCTGACCCACCATCGACGTTCTGAGAAATCTCCGTAGGCTCGTCCCTGCCCGTATCTGCACGCCCTTCATCCCGCTGACCGTCATTCATGACGTCAACCAGGCCTGACGCATCTTCGGAGCCCGAGTCATCCGGGACAACGTCCGAATCGACCAAGCCTTCAACAACGCAGGCGCCTCCGCGGCATTCCCAGCCTTCGGGACACAGGTTGAACACGCTGCATCGGGCCGTGCACACCCGCCCGTCGCCGGATTTGCCCGGGTAACCTGCCGGGACGCAGATCTCCAGGCTCGAATCGCAATCATCGATGGACTGGCAGGCAACCGCGGCACACTTCATGTCACGGCATGCAAGGCCCAGTTTACAGTCGATTGAATCAACGCATCGCACGTCGCCGGATCCGCAAGATATCGCAAGCACTGATAATGAAACAACAAGAACTGACCATTTCAATTCACCAAAACGATTCAATCCACAATCCTCGCGCCAGAAATTCCGCCATACCCAGGCACATCGTCCCCGCCATTACAGCAATAATACCCGCAAGCCAGGGCACGGACAATCAGGGCCGACGAGTTGCATCCGCACGGGCGTCTTCTAAATTGAAATAAGGTACCGATATGCTGTACCATACCTTGGATTTTTGTCCCGGCACACACAACGCGCACAGCGTCGCTGCCGGGTTTATGGAGGCGGCCGATGAAGCGTTTCTCCCTTTTCAGTGCACTGCTTTCCCTTGCCTTGATTTCCGTTCAGGCATGCGGCGGCGGTGAAAATCCCGCGGAAGACAGCACTGAACCGTACGATATCCAATGGGATTCATCCCTTGACATTGCCGGGGATCCGGGATCTTCGGACATCGGCCTGGACAATGTAGAACGCGACGCCAATTCGCCGGACACCGGCGATTCAATGTCTGGTGACGCGATGGCGGACTACGAGGAGCCGCCGGAGTGTCCCGGTGGCGCCGGATGCAGTTGCGAAACCGGAAGGGAGTGCCTTTCCGGGCTTTGCTTCCCGACGTTGAACGGATCCGTGTGCTCGACCTATTGTTCCGGCGCGGATAACAACTGCCAGCAGGGCTGGGTCTGCACAAACATCGCATCTGGCGGCGACCCGATTTTCGCGTGTGTCTATCCGTTCGCCAACCTGTGCAAGCCCTGCATGACCGGCGCCGACTGCGTGCTCAAAGAGGGTGGTGGCGAAAACCTTTACCTGTGTGTCGAATTCGGTCCCGAGGGCAGTTTCTGCGGCGCCGAATGCAAGCGCGACACCGACTGTCCCGAAGGATTCCAGTGCGAGGACATCCCGTTCAACGGCGACTTCATCAAGCAGTGCATGCCCGCCGACGACTTCTGCCCGTGCTCGGCCGAATTCGCGACCATGGAATACAAGACTAAGTGTTACAACGAAAACGAATTCGGCACCTGCCGGGGTGAAAGAACCTGCGCGACCGACTGCAGCGCCAAGGTGCCGACGGCCGAAGTCTGCAACGGCAGCGACGACGACTGCGACGACAAGATTGACGAGGAACTGGCGGGCGTCCCGTGCGAACTGAAAAACAGCTTCGGCACATGTCCCGGCAAGAAGTACTGCTCGGGCGGAATCCTGGGTGATTGCCAGGGAACCCCGGCGGCCCCCGAGATCTGCGACGGCATGGATCAGGACTGCAACGGCGTCACCGACGACAACTTCCCGGACGATGACAAGGATGGGATCGCCAACTGCATCGACCCGGATATCGACGGCGACGGCATCGCGAACGCCCTGGACAACTGCCCGTACAAGAAGAACCCGGGCCAGGAAAACAACGACATCGACGACGAGGACGGGCCCGAGGTCATGGGCGACGCCTGCGACCCGGACGACGACAACGACGGCATTCCCGACGTCGGAGACAACTGCCCGCTGGTCAAGAACAGCGACCAGGGAAATATCGACGGCGACGAGCTTGGCGACGCATGCGACTGCGACAAGGACGGCGACGGCAAGGCCAACCCGGCAGTCCTGAACATGCTGGGCGGCCAGTGCACGGTTTCCGAGGACAACTGCGACGCAGTGCACAATCCCGGCCAGGAAAACACCGATGCCGATACGCGCGGCGACGCATGCGACTGCGACATCGATTCCGACGGGATTGCGAACAACAACCCGGGTTGCCCGGTCGTGACGTCCGACAACTGCCTGTACGTCCAGAACCCGGATCAGGCAGACACGAATGCGAACAACAAGGGTGACGCCTGCGACTGCGACGCCGACTCCGACGGCGTTTCGAACAACAACCCGGGCTGCCCGGTTCTGGAAAATCCGGACAACTGCATCCTGGTTCAGAACGTGAACCAGCGCGACGTTGACAAGGACAAGATCGGCGACGCGTGCGACTGCGACATCGATTCCGACACCGTGTTCAACAACAACCCGGGCTGCCCGCTGGTTGATCCGGGCGACAACTGCCCGTACACCCCGAACCCGGATCAGAACGCAATGGACTGCGATGACGACTTCGACGGCGACGGCATCGTCAACGAAGACGACAACTGCCCGTGGGATCCGAACCCGAACCAGGAAGACCAGGATATCGACGGCACCGGCGACGTGTGCGACTGCGACGCGGACGACGACGGCATAATCAATACCGGCGCCGACCCGAACGGCGTCATCTGCGTCCCGGCCGGACTCCCGGACAACTGCCCGCTGATCGCCAACGCGGGACAGGACGACCTTGATACCGACGGAATAGGCGATGCGTGCGACTGCGACATCGACGGCGACGACGACCCCCAGGCCGGGTTTGGCTGCCCGACACCGGCTAAGCCAGACTGCGAGCCGTACAACCCGGAAGTCGGCAAGTACCAGGCCGAACGATGCGGCAACAACATCGATGACAACTGCGACGGGCTGACCGATTCGGGCACCGCCATCGGATGCGCCAGCTTCTACATGGACAACGACAGGGACACCTGGGGAAGCGCCGACTTCAGATGCCTGTGCGCCGGCGAAGGCAAGTACACGGCTGTAAGAACCGGCGACTGCGACGACAACAACCCGGCGCGGCACCCGGGAGCCCAGGAAATCTGCAGCAACGGGCTGGACGACAACTGCAACGGTTCCGAAAACGACGAAAACGCCGCCAACTGCCTGAACTTCTATTACGACAACGACGCCGACAACTACGGCACCAACGACTTCAAGTGCCTGTGCTCGACCTCCGGCCTTTACTCGGCCAGGTTCGGCGGGGACTGCAATGACAACAGCCCGGCAATCAACCCCGGCATCAAGGAAATCTGTTTCGACGGCAAGGACAACGACTGCACCGGCTCCCAGAATGACGTTGGGGCCATCGGCTGCACAAGCTATTACTACGATGGCGACAACGACGGGTTCGGGACGTCCGACAACCTTTGCCTGTGCTTCGCCCTGGACATGTACCGGGCGAACCAGACCGGCGACTGCGACGACAACGACTCGTCGGTCAAGCCCGGTAACAGAGAAGTCTGCAACAACAACAAGGATGACAACTGCGACGGCGTCCAGAACACGGAAAATGCCGACGGCTGCCTGAACTACTTCATCGACGAAGACAGCGATGGTTATGGCGCGACCGGTTCAAGCAAGTGCCTTTGCGCACCCACCGGACAGTACACGGCGGCGGCTGGCGGCGACTGCAAGGACAAGATCTTCGCCATCAACCCCGGCGTCGAAGAAACGTGTAACAACATCGACGACAACTGCTCGGGCGCGACCGACGAAAACCCGACCGCGCTCTGTCCTTCCGACGATGAAATCCTGCATTCCGGCATGGTTTGCGTCAACGGCTCTTGCCAGGTTTCCGGCTGCGCGGCCGGCTGGTTCGATGTGAACAAATCCCCGACCGACGGTTGCGAATGCGCGCAGGACGCCAACGACAACACGGCCAACCTGTGCGGTCAGGCAATCGACCTTGGAACCATCAACGACACCGGTTCTTCGCCCACAATCACCAGAACCGGCAGGATCGTCCCGGACACCGACGCCGACTGGTATAGAATCCAGGCGACCGACACGGCGGACAGCGGAACGCTGTCCAGTCCCGGTGCCGACAAATTCAACCTGCGCGCCTGGGTTGTCAGGCCTTCCGACGGTTCAATCGGTCTGGAAATCCACGTCGGTTCCTGCTCTCAGCCTTCGGCCTGCGCGGACGGCATCAACGACTACAACTACAACGTATCGGTTATTGACAAGGCTAACACCGTCGGCCAGGGCGCGTGCATCAACCCGACCGGACAGTTCTGGACCTGCTGCGCGCCGGACGCCTGCGGCGGCGGTGCCGGATCCGACCTGAACGCGTGCTGCGGCGCCAACAGCATCTGCACCGGCGTCAGCAACCCGTACAACATCCGCGAATGCGGCGACGACAGCCGGACCTTCTACATCAAGGTCTATCGAACCGGCGCCCCCGCGACAAGCTGTGCCCAGACCGACTACGAAGTCAGATTCTCAAACGGCAAATAATCGATGAAATACTGGTTCGCGGCTTTTCTGGCTGTGTTCGTGGTCATGCCCCCGTCCATTCTGTCGGCGGCCGAGCCCGACTATTCCCGAAGGCCCATCCTGATGATCCACGGTTATTTCCCGGTCAACGCCGGAGACTGGGTCACCTGGGGCAGGTTCAAGGACAAACTGATCGAGGACGGCTGGCCCGAAGAGTACATCATGAATCCCAAGTTCAACGACCCGACCGGCTGTGATCCCGACCACGCAAGGGAAATATCGGCATGGGTCGATGAACTTCTGGAAAAGACCGGGTGGGACAAGGTCGATATCATCGCCCATTCCGAGGGCGGCCTGAACACCATGTACTACCTGCGGCACTTCTGCGGAGTGCACAAGATCCGCAATTTCGTGGGCCTCGCCATCGCGGTTCACGGCACGCGCGTGGCCTGTGTCGATTTCGTTTCGTGCGGTGCCGACGAGATGTGCATTCCGTCCGAAAAGGACGGAGGCTGGCAAAAAAACGACGTCCTGGCCGCCGTCAACGCCTGCGACGAAACGCTTGGCGACATCCGTTACACATCGATCTGGAGCGATTACGACGAAATCATCATCCCGCAGGAAGGCTCCATCATTTACGGCGCTCGGAACATTGAACTTGAAACGCCTATGGTCGAGCACGGACTTATCTTCCTGGTTGACGAGTCCCTGAACTACATCAAGGACGCCCTGAAGAACAAGAGCGGATACAACACCGACGGACCTGGATGGGACTGCATCCCGCAGTGCATCCTTCCGGATCAGGCGGAGCAGGCCGATCAGCCGGAACAGGCGGACGTTCCGACGATCCCCGAAGCGGTTGAAGTTAATGAAGGCGTGGTTGAGGAACCGTCCGGCGACGTGATTGGCGATGTCGCCTCGGACGTGACATCCAGGGATGTGGAAGAGGCCGACGGCGTCATCGTTGTTCCGTACGATGCCGGCCCGAAGGATCGCGGAACCTCGGATCCCGACGACATCCTGGTCACGCGGGATCTGTCTTCGCCTGCCGACGAAGGCACCCAGGTGCCCGAGCAGACGGACTCCTTGAAAGGAGGCTGTTCTTCCACGGGACATGGCAACCCGTGGTCGGCCTTGCTTGTGATTCTTTCGGCGGTCGCCATGCATGCCTGCGGTCGCCTGGTTCGACGACGCGGCTGAAGGTCAGGCTGGATTGATTGACAGTATCCGGCGTGCCTCTGCCGGCGTGGCAAGCGTTACACCAGCCTGTTCGGCCATTTTCCGAACCTCTCGCACAAGTTCCCAGGAACCCTTCGCCAGCACGCCCCTGCTTATATAGCTGTTGTCTTCAAGCCCAACCCTGACATGGCCGCCGCGCGCGATTGCGGCCGACGCCAGCGGCAGTTCGAAACGACCGACGCCGGCGACCATCCACGTCGAATCTGCCGGGATGATGGATCGCATGAAATCCAGGCGATCCTCGGTTCCGGTCATCGCACCCGGAACGCCAAGCACGAAATCGAAGTGCAGGGGGGCTGGAATGACGCCTTCGCGATGCAGGCGAAGGGCATTATCGACAAACCCCGCGTCAAAGGCCTCTATCTCCATCCTGACGCCGTTTGCGACCGCCCTGGCCGCAATCTCCCGGATCATCGGGAACGTATTCTCGAAGACCTCGTCGCCGAAATTGCACGTCCCGGTCGTCAGGGTGCAGAACTCGGGCTTCAGATCCAGCGGCTGGGTTCGCTCCTGCACGGTCATGCCGACAGCGCCGCCGGTCGATGTCTGGATGATGATGTCCGGCGCGGCCTGCCTGATTGCATCAATCGCCTCGCCAAAAGTCCGGCGATCCTGGGTCGGCGACCCGTCCGGCCTTCGAACATGCAGATGTATGACGGATGCACCCTCGGCGCGACACAATTCGGCCTCGCGGGCAAGTTCCCGCGCGGTATATGGGACCGCCGGATTGTGATCCTTCATGGTCTCGGCGCCGCATATTGCCGCCGTGATTATCAACGGATCGCGTTGCCGCATGTTCAAACCTCCTTCGGGGCGAATCTCTGGAATTCAATCGGAACGACGCACGTTCCGGTCGCGCGGCAGACCAGAACCGGCTGCTTCAGCACGTCGGCCGCGCTCGGGGTTTCCGGATCCCTGGATGCCTCGATTACCTTGAAGGCCGAAAACTCCATGACCCTGGACGTGCGCCCGACCCTGGTTATCCGACCGCGAGCCTCGATATAGTCCCCTGCATAGACCGGGGCAAGAAATTCGACCATGTCGTAGGCCCGGAACAGGCCTTCATCGCCGTCGTGACGGATCAGGAGTTCGGTCGCCACGTCGCCGAAAAGCCCCAGCATCCTCGCCCCGTCAACAAGATTTCCACCGTAATGCGCGTCGTGCGCGCTCATGCGGAGACGAATCGTCACATCATTTGAAGAAACATCGCCATCCATCCTGAATCACCAGTTACAAGACCGGACAACAATGCCGCAAAAAGACAATCCTGCCAAGACGGTTTGACCGGTGCGGGTAAACGGATCACGGACGCGACGGAGTGGCGACACAGACGATTGAAAGCCCCAGCGGGCGCTTCGGGATTCTCTTTTCCAGGCCGAGAAGGACCGGGGAAAGAAGTTCGTAAAGGCCGAGCTGGGCCGTGGGAAGCCGCTGGCGCTTCAGGATCGGGCCGTTAATGAACCAGCCCAGCACCCCGGCCATGTTCAGCCGGAAGCTCTCTTCAACCTTCCAGCCGGTCTTTTCAAGCAGCGCCTTCAATTCTTCCGACTCATACCTGCGGAAATGGCCCAGGTTCCTGTCCAGATCCGAATACAGGCCCTGGTAGGAAGGAACAAGCAGCAGAAGCCGGCCCTGACGGGATTCAAGAATCCTGCGCATGTTGACAAGGGCCTGCTCGTGGTCATCGACATGCTCGAGAACGTTCAGGCAAACAATGGTGTCGAACCCGTGTTCGACCATCCACGAGGGTGGCTCGGATGCGACGTCCCATGCCTCGGCCCGGAATCCCTCGAGGGCGCCGAACTGTGCCTTCAGACGATCCACGCTGTCCGGATTGTAGTCCGTGGCCGTAACCTCGCCCCTGGCCGTCAGAAAACGCGTGATATTGCCGGTTCCGGCGCCGACCTCCAGAATCCTGTTACCGCACCACTTCGAAATTGAATCAAAAAGGTACTGATTGAACTTCTCCAGCGCGTTCATCTTGGACAGAGTCTCCTCGACGACGCCGCCCTTGACATAGTCGCTGTCGAACATCGAGAACCTGATGATGCTGTAAAGCGCCTCGAAACCGTCCTTCATGCCGATCTTCTTGCCTTCGGCGTACGAACGGCCGCTGTAAGTGATGGGCACCTCGTAAATGCGGTAACGCATCTTGGCCAGCTTCGCGGTCATCTCGGGTTCGATGCCGAAGCGCTCGGACTTCAGGTTCAGTCCCTTGATCACGTCGGCCCTGAAAACCTTGTAGCAGGTTTCCATGTCCGTCAGGTTCAGGTCAGTCAGCATGTTTGAAAGGAAAGTCAGGAACTGGTTGCCGACCGAATGCCAGAAGAGCAGTACCCGCCTGGTCTCGCCCGCAAAGCGCGACCCATAGACGACATCTGCACGACCGTCCAGAAGCGGTACCAGAAGCTTCGGATACTCGTTCGGGTCATATTCCAGATCGGCGTCCTGGATGATGACGAAGTCCCCCGACACGGCCGCGAACCCCGTCCTGAGGGCGGCACCCTTGCCCCGATTGACCTGGTGGTAAAGCATCTTGATCGACGCTTCGCGCAACCGGGCCGACGGAACCCCCATGGAAGCCATCCTTTCCCGCCAGACATCGTTTTCAAGACTTCTTACGAGATCGGTTGTTCCGTCCTTCGAACAGTCATCGACAAGCACCAGTTCCTTGCGCATGCCCTTCAGATCGACCGAAAGAACCCTGGAAAGCAGGGTCAGAAGAGTCCTGCGCTCGTTATAGACCGGAATGACTATCGAAAGCGTGTTCATACTCCCCCCTTCTACTTCGGGCCCGCCTGACGGCGGCCGCCCTGCCCCCCCCTGTTGGGCCGCTGCTGAGGTCTGCCGCCGCCCGGTTGCCTCTGCTGACCCCTTCTCTGATCGCCTGCCTGCGGACCATGCCCCCCCGTTCTTGAAGCGGGCCGACCGCCGGGCAAATGTCCGTGCTGGGCCTCTGCCTGAGGCTGCCGCCTCTGGCCGCCACACTGATGGCCGCCCTGATGCTCCCGGTGACCGTCATCGCCGCCATCCTCGCCGAACTGCGAGGCATCCGAAAGGAACTCGACCGCCCACAGGTCATCCCTGCCAAGCTGGGCGACCAGATCCGCCTGTGACTGCGCGTCATCAAGTATCAGCGTCGCCGCCGAGCCGATCTCAGCCGCGCCGGCCTCGTGCCGCCCCGTGCCGCCGAACCCCTTCAGCTTCAACTGAACGACCGCGTCCTGGGCCATGTTGTTCTTCCAGGGATCGCGCCCGGCGTTGGCCACCTCGATTCCGCTGATGTCGTCAAGGTCGTATATCCCATCGGAAAATGCGGGGCCGTCGCTGCGATCGTATGGATGCGCGGCAAACATCACGCCGCCTTCGGCCTTGAAAAAGGCGACCATCTCCTCCAGGCTCCGCCCGAATGGAAGCGCGTGGCCAAGGTGGGAAACATCGGTTGGAATCCAGACGAGCCTTCCACGGGGAAGCGAGAATTCGACCCCGAAAAAGACCGCCAGGTCACCGGCAAGCTCCCTGATGCGTTCGACTGGCGGCACCGAGTCGATCCCGACCAGGCAGGCGCCGTCGAGGCCGGCACGCCGGCATGAATCAAGAACGCTTTCAATCACTTCGTCCGTCATCGACGGCGGAATGCACACATGCAGGTCAACAATCATCGATAAGCCCCCGGACAGCGCGAAATGCGCTGAACAATCGCGTCAACCGGCAACAATGTTGACCACACGGTTGCCGACGACGATAACCTTCCTCACCGTCATTCCCTGAAGATGCCTGGCCACGTTTTCGTTGCCCAGGGCCATCTGCTTCAGGCTTTCCTGGTCTATGTCGCTTGCCGCAACGACCGTTCCGCGAACCTTTCCGTTTATCTGCACGGCCACTTCAACCGTATCCTGCACGCAAAGATCGGGATCGAATCCGGGCCACGCAACGTCAACGATGGACGGCCGATGTCCCATCCTTTCCCACAGTTCCTCGCACACGTGCGGCGCGAACGGGGACAGCATCAGAACCATCGCCTCGGCCACCTGCCGATACTTCAGGGGCGCCTTGCCCGCTTCGTTCTGCAGGGTCATCATCTGGGCCAGCGCGGTGTTGTACCTAATCTTCTCGATGTCCTCGGTCACCTTCCGGATGGTCTGGTGCAGAACCCTCTGCAAGTCCCTGGGCGGCGTTTCGTCCGACAACCTGTCGGAACAATAACGCCAGATTCGGTCGATGAACCGCTTTGTCCCGACGACGCCCCGGGTAGTCCACGGCTTGACCACCTCGAGAGGACCCATGAACATCTCGTACAGGCGCATCGCGTCCGCGCCGAACTCGCGCACCACATCGTCGGGATTGACCACGTTGCCGCGCGACTTCGACATCTTCTGGCCGTCCTCGCCCAGGATCAGCCCCTGGTTGACCAGCTTCCTGAAGGGCTCCTTCGTGCTGACCGCCCCGATGTCGTACAGGAAGTGATGCCAGAACCTTGCGTACAGCAGGTGGAGCACCGCGTGCTCGGCGCCGCCCACGTACAGATCGACCGGCATCCACTTCCTTTCCTTTTCCGGATCGACCAGGCACGTGTCGTTGTGCGGATCAAGGTAACGAAGGTAATACCAGCACGAACCGGCCCACTGCGGCATGGTGTGGGTCTCGCGGCGGCCCCTGGCGCCGTTCCGGGGATCCGTCCAGGACACCCAGTCCTCGATGGTCGCCAGCGGCGATTCCCCGGTTCCGGCGACCTCGTAAGAGGTAACCGGCGGCAGCGTTACCGGAAGTTCGTCGGCGGAAAGCGCCCTGATGGAGCCGTCTTCCATGTGTACCAGCGGGAAAGGCTCGCCCCAGTAACGCTGACGGGAGAATACCCAGTCGCGCAGGCGGTACTGGACCGAAGCCTTGCCGATGCCGCGGGCCTGGAGATCGGCGATGACCGCCGACTGCATCTGGGCCGTCGCCATGCCGGAATACCTTCCGGAATTGACGGCAACGCCGTAATCGGTGAATGCCTCTTCGCCACGTCCGTGAAGCTGGCCATCTGGCGAAACGACCTCGATGACCGGAAGGCCGAACTTCCGGGCGAACGCGTAATCCCGGTCGTCGTGTCCCGGAACTGCCATGATGGCGCCGGTGCCATAGGTCGAAAGCACGTAATCGGCAACCCAGATCGGAACCTTGTCGCCACTGACCGGATTGACCGCATACGCGCCGGTAAACACGCCCGTCTTTTCCCTGGTCGCATCCGTTCTGTCGATATCCGACATCGAACGGGCCTTCGCCACATATTCCCCGACCGACTTCACCCTGTCTTCAGTCGTTATCTTCTGCACCAGCGGATGTTCCGGCGCAAGCACCATGAAAGTCACGCCGAAAAGGGTATCGACGCGCGTCGTGAATATCCTGAACACGTCACCGGTTCCATCGACCGTGAAATCGACCTCGGCCCCCTCTGAACGCCCGATCCAGTTCCGCTGCATCTCCTTGATGGAATCCGGCCAGTCAAGATCGTCCAGCCCATCGAGCAGCTTGTCGGCATAGGCGGTTATCTTCAGCATCCACTGCCGCATCGGACGACGTTCGACCGGATGGCCGCCACGCTCAGACCTCCCGTCAATAACTTCCTCGTCAGCCAGGACCGTTCCCAGGGCGGGGCAGAAATTTACGGGGATCTCGGTCTGGTAAGCCAGCCCGTGCTCAAAGAGCTTGAGGAAAATCCACTGGGTCCATCGATAATAGGAACTGTCCGAAGTCGCGATTTCCCTTTCCCAGTCGTATCCCAGGCCGAGCATCCGTATCTGCCGCCTGAAATTGTCGATGTTCTTCTTCGTCGTGATTTCCGGATGAATCCCCGTTTTAAGGGCATACTGCTCGGCCGGCAGGCCGAAAGAGTCCCAGCCCATCGGATGCAGGACCTCGAAACCCCTCATCCTCTTGTACCGCGCCAGTATGTCGGTCGCCGTGTATCCTTCGGGATGGCCGACGTGCAGACCGGCGCCGGACGGATAGGGAAACATGTCCAGGATATAAAACTTCGGCCGATCCGAGTCGTCATCGGCCCGAAACGTCCGATTGTCCAGCCAGAACTTCTGCCACCTGGCCTCAACTTCCGCAAAATCGTAAACACTGTCTTCAGGCGCCATGGAATGTACCTTCAAAAAGAAAAACCGATCGCGCGGCGATTATAAACGAAACATGCGAATTTGCCTTGTTCGGCGGTTCCAATCCGCCCGGCGCCGCCGGGATTTTGGAATGGATGAGCCGGACAGTCTGGATTTGTCGCGTGGATTCATATACTTTTCTTCAGGGTCGCGCAATAATTGTCAGGGGCTGACAGATTGGCGGACGGCCCCTGCTTGATGGTGGTGTGCCATGAAAAAGATGCTGATGATGCTGTCCCTTGTGACTCTCCTTGTTCCAGCTGCCGCCTGGGCAGGGAACGAAACCGCGCTGACCGGACTTCCCGGCTGGTATTCCAGGGTTCCTACAGGCGCTCTGAATACGCACATGTACTTCGCGGTCGATGCCCTGGACAGCAACAATCTTTACATCGGCGGCATGAACATCGCTTCCGGAAGCATGCAGGACATATTCCTGAAAACCAAGGGACTGGCTTTCATCAGCTATGACGCCGGCGAGGTCATAAGGGACATCGCGAACGTCATCGGCGCAGGGATGGCCGGAAGCGTGCTCAATCCCGATGAAAGCAGCATGTGCACCATGTCGGATCTCGAATCCTGGCAGACCGAGGACGACACCGGGCACAAGACGCGATACACGTGGGCCGCGTGCGGCAACTACATCGGCCTGGCCAGGCAGACAGGAAAATTCGACGTCAAGTTCGACGCGCCGACCATCGGCGACAAAAAGGAAACCTTCACCGTCATGCACTCGTTTGACGGAAAATCCGGCGTCATCGGAACGGCCAGCGGATCGATATACCGCTTCGAACTGTCCGATGACGAAAAGGACGTCACGTTCACCGAAGCCAGCGTTCCTTACATGGGAAACCCGGAACACCCGGATTCAAGCCCGTCCATTGTCGCCATGCACTTCATCGACGGCAGGAACGGCTGGGTCGCCGCGACCGAGGCCGAGGTAATCGAGGTCGAGGAATACGACCGGCCGCCGGTTGAAGAGCAGTATTACTACCGCACGCACATCCTGGTCACCTCCGATGGCGGCGGGAGCTGGACAGAGGCCTCGACAATCGACATGCCGAACGAAGATCCGGTTCACACCGTATCGATGCTTTCATACACCGGACCGCTTACCTTCGAAGGGGGGTGGATCGCCCAGGAGATCGAGATGATTGACCGCGACGAGGGCTTCCTGGCCCTTTCCGCGTACGACAACACGGAACAGCAGGGCAAGGTTGCCAAACTGCTGCGCACCATCGATGGCGGAAAGAACTGGTCCGACTGCATGATCAACATGCAGGTGGGCACAATCAGTTCGATGTTCGGAGACACGCAGATATTCATCTCCGAAGTTGCTGCCATGCATTTCTGGCGCGGCCAGGACGACGTCATCAGGGGCAGGGTGGCCGCATCCGCCTTTGTCACCAAGGGCGGCAGCGGCAGCGGCGGAAACCCGCCAAAGTACTTCGCCGTGGCGATGTTCGGCACCGAGGATGGGGGCGCGACCTGGAACAAGGCCCCGGAACTGGGGAAAGTGGAGTATGACATGATGAGCCAGTCCGCCCCGGCCTGCGCGACCGGAAGACTGTTCGACGCGGACTTCATCGACCGCTATACCGGATTCGGGGTCGGCGAGAAGGGAACCGTGTTCCGGTTCCAGCACAAATGCACCAAACAGTCCGACTGCGAATTCGGCTATTTCTGCAGCGTGGAGGAAGCGACCAAACTGCAGTGCGTCCCGTGTTCCGACATCGGCCTTACGACACACCCCGGTTCAATCGACAAGTGCGGCGGATGGGAACCGCCTCCGGAGCCTGATCCCGATCTTGGGGGACGCGACGCCATCGAAAGAACCGACAGCGGTTCCGACTCCCAGGGATTTTCAGATGTCATTTCAGGCAACGACTTACGCGACGAAACGGAAACCTCAGGTAGTGGTTGCAGCGGTTCCGCCGGAAAATCCGGCACGACGGGCGCCACCCTGCTCTTGATGCTCGCACTGATTGGAATCATTCAACTTCGCCGCCGCACGACCTGAAATCGGTTGAAAAACAGGCGAAACCCCGTATTTGGATTAAGAAATCGTTGACATTGACACCTGTCCTGCCGCATACTGTATGCCCTTGTCCCCGCCTTCGCGGGGCACTCGATTCCGCCGGAGCGGAATCCGGAGGTGACTTATGAACCTGGGGCCGGAACGCTGACGCACCGGCCTCGTGTCAGATCGGAGGACAAAGAATTGAACGCGCTTGGACGTCATCTGGTGGCTGATTTTCATGACTGCACCGCTGACCTTAACGATCCGGTGCTGATCCTTGAAACACTCGAGAAAGCTTGCGAAATTTCCGGCGCCACGATCGTTAGCCGGACCAGGCACCACTTCAGCCCGTATGGCGTGACGGCCGTCTTTGTCATTGCCGAGTCACATCTTGCCGTTCACACATGGCCGGAATACGGATACGCCGCGGTCGATCTGTTCACATGCGGAAGCACCGTCGATACCTGGAAGGCGTTCGAGCACTGCAAGACTGCATTCGGTGCCGGAAGGGTGGAAGTCAAGGAAATCGCGCGCGGAATTCTTCCGGAAGCAAGCCAGGCCCCGGCCCAGGGCTTTGCGTCCAGCGGTAACGCAGCCTGAGAGCGGCTATACGACCTCGCCCCGATCATCGTCCGCCGATACACCGGGCCCATCGCCGACATCGGTCGCAATGTCTTCGGTGACGGTCGACGCCACGACCGGCGAGGCTTCGGAATCGGTTTTTGCGACGGCCGACGCTTCGGTGCCGCCAGCCGACCTGCGCCGCCGCACAACGATCATGAACGCCAGCCCAAGCACCACCAGAACGGAGGAAACCACCAGGATTATCATTGGCAGGCGCGTGCGGCCGCTCAGCTTGTTGTCGAGTTCGGTCTGTTCCTTCCACCAGGCCTTCATCACGTCAGAAACCGCCGCGGCCTCGGGTTTCTGTTCCCTTATCAGTTCGGGACATGCGCGAAATTCTGGATCCGGATGAAGCTTCGAAAAAAGTCCGGAAAGCCACTTCGACTCATCGGCGCCGACGTCCGAGGCGTTATCCCGCCCGAACACCGTCTGGGAAGTCACCAGATCCAGGCCGACGACCGTCATGCCGACGACCACGAGCCCCTTCTTCCCAGGGGAGGAAAATGACGCCAGTACTCCCGTCTCGACCGGCACGACCTTATCGACCTTCATGGTTCCCAGTTCACCGGCCCGAGCGCGAATGAAGCGCTCTGCACAGGTCTCGGCGCCGCTGGCGCCGGACGCGGCGACATGAACAGCGAAGATGGCCAGGACAACCGCCGGAATCCTTTCAGAAAATGACTTCATGTTGTTCAACCCCACGTTCATGCCACTTCAAGGCCCGCGTTCCGGGCCGCACAAATATAGTTCATCAGACGCGTTACGTTCAACAAGCCGGCAGTGTCGCGAAAGCCATTCGCAATCCCAGGCCGACCATGTCATCCCCTGGCCGGTCGCGCAGTTCGCCTGCATCCTTGCGTACCAGAAGCTGCCGGATGACCGTAGGAATCGGGATAGTTCGGGCCACTGGCCCAGGCGCCAGGACCAGTACCGCTCGAATCCGATGACATGATACCAGCCTTTCGGTCCGGAAAACGACATGCGATCGAAGTTCCTGACTATGACAGGTTCGACCCCTGCTTCCGAAGCCGTCGCCGGCCCCAGGTGATAAAGGAACGATTCCGCCTCGAAAGCCGGCGTGACGAGTACGGTGGCCGGCCGCGTTGAAGCGGGCTGCTTCCCGGAGGAAATGATCCCGGAGAATTCTTCGACCGATGCGGATCTCCAGAGGTAGGGGCGCGAAACTCGGGCCATGACAGGGCTGTCGGAAGGTTCGCGGGCAACGATTATCGAAGCTGCAAGAAATCCGGCGAGCACGACGGCCGTGCCGACACGGGCAAACCGCATGCGGTCGATGCAACCTGCAAGCAGAATCATGACCGGGGCCGCCACGCCCACGGAGTACGACACTTCCCAGAAGATGAATGGACTTGTCGCCAGGCAGAGGCCGACGTATCCGGAAATCGCTGCGGCAAGCGCCGTCGCCGGCCGGCTGCGCCAGAACCTTCCGGCAACAATGATGGCGACAACGGCAATGCCGGAAACATGGGGCATGCCCGACAGCAGCGCCACGGTATCGACCGCCCATGATTCCGGCAGCATCGATCCCTGCTTCGAGCCGAAATCAAAGAAGAAGAACGGCACCAGCGGAAGGAAGGAGACCAGGACGAACAAGGCCGAAATCGCGGGCTTTAACAGCCTGCGCGGATGAAGGACAAGTGTCGCCAGCATCACGGCGCCCAGAAGGGCCAGCCAGATCCACGCGATGTAATGCGTCCAGACCGCAAGGGCGCAGAAGATGGCAAGCCGGACCGCGTCGCCGTCCCTGTCATCGCCGCGCGCCAGCCTGAAGGCCGGGGGAATGGCCGCCACAAGAAAAGCCGCCATCGGCAGGTATGCGCGCATGGTGGCGGACCAGATGACCAGGCCGGGATGAAGGGCGACCAGGAAGGCGGCCAGAATACCTGCGCGACGGCCGAACATCAGTCGGGCCGAGGTTCGCGAAGACCATATCATCCAGACTCCGGCCAGGACAATCGGAAGCCGGAAACAGAACGGGTGGTGACAGACCAGGAATACGAAGTGCTCGACCAGGTTGAGCAGCGGCGGGTTGGTCAACACCTCGTAACCGGAAAAGGCGATGTCGGGAATGGCAGAAAAAGGCTTGTGTTCGACCGTTCCCCATTCGGATCCGTGAAGGGGAAGAAGCGCGGCGGCGACAAGCCGGACGACGGCGCCAAGCCCGATGGCCACCAGGATCGGCACGAGATCGTCGGGAACGCCGGCATCGGACGCAGCCGGCGGACTTGCCCCGGAACGTCGCGACCTCCGGAAATGCCACAGGACGAACACCACGAACAAAGGTACGGCAACCAGCCAGGAAACCAGAAAAACATGGAAATGCGGAGGCCTGTCCGACGGCTTCAGTCGTTCAAAAGCCGGCTTTGCGTGGGGGGGAATCCGTTCGAAATCAAAGACTGAAAAGACCTGGCGGGAAAGTTCGTCACCGTCGGGATCCCAATGGCCGCCTCCTGGCTTGACGGTGTCGTCGGCCACGACCGGGGTGCCGGGATTGCCTGCGCCCGCGCCCGACGCGGCCAAAGCCGGCCAGGACGACGGCAGAGCGACCATCACGGCAACCAAAGCGGACAGTCTCATCAATAATCCCCGGAAAATCACCGAAGGAAGGCAAAATCGACCTGTTGAGGTTATCATATGACCGCAATCAGGTGCGGCCCAAAGATGCCCGGACAGACCCGCAACATCAGGCTCCTTATCCAGTTCGACGGAACCGGCTTCTGCGGATGGCAGATGCAGGCTTCCGACAGGACGGTTCAGGGTGTCCTGGCCGAGGCGCTGAACAGACTGACCGGACAGCCGGTTCGCCTTTATTCCTCGTCAAGAACCGATGCCGGGGTTCACGCGGTCGGAATGGTCGTCAACTTCAAGCTCGATACCACGCTTCCCCTGGTTGCGTTCCATTTCGGCCTCAACAGCCTGCTTCCACGCGACCTTCAGGTGGTAATGGCCGACGAGGCCCCGGACAACTTCAACGCAAGGTTTTCCGCAAGGGGTAAGACCTACGTCTATCGAATACAACCGGGACACACACGGCTTCCGCTGGAGGCGTCAAGGGCCTGGCACGTCCGGGGATCGCTGGATGTCGAAGCGATGCAAAGGGCGGCGGCCATGATGCTGGGGCGACACGACTTCAACGCGTTCCGTTCGGCCCAGTGCGATTCGGACAACCCGGTCAGGACGGTCGATCAACTGACGGTGGAGCAGGGCGCCGACGGCATCGTCACAATCACCATCAGGGCAAGGGCGTTTCTTCGAAACATGGTACGTATCATTGCGGGCACGCTGGTCGAAATCGGGCGCGGCAGGAAAAACCCGGAATGGGTCATTGAACTGCTGGAGTCGGGCGATCGGACGAAGGCCGGCATGACCGCCCCGCCGCAGGGACTTTTCCTGGTCAAGGTGCACTACCCGGAAGACATCAGCCAGCCCGCCTGACCCGCCTGGACATCACCCTTCTAAGGACGCCGAGATCGGCCCGACCGATGCCGCCGGTCAATGCGAGAACCGCCAGGAATACGGCCAGCGCGACAACCGGAAGAACCGGCCAGGGGCATGCCCCGCGAAGGAGCCTCGCGGCGATCAGGGCCGCGACTGCCGATACCGCGGCGGACAAGGCCGAGCGCACCCACCCGGAAAAGCCGAACACGCGGCCGCAGAGGATGCCGGCAACAATGGCCCCGGACGCCGAACCGCACAACGTCGATACAGCGGCAAGCCATGTGGCGTCGGCGGCAGATGCGCCGGGAAGCAGAATCCCCAGCATGACTATCTGGACGACGGCAGCGCCGACGCCACCGAGCACCGAAACGATCGGGCGCCCGGAAGACGCAAGAACCGCGTTGCCCACATGCATGAACGCCAGCATGGCCCCAGCGCCCAGCAGAATCACCAGACCGGGTGCGCCTGACGAATATGACGCGCCGAAAAGCAGGCCAAGCGTTTCCGCGGGGGCCGAGCCGAAAACGGCGACAGCGCACCAGGACAGGAGCGAAGCCAGCCTGAAGGCGCCCGAAACCACCCGGGACGCCCTTTCGCTGTCACCGCAGCTTGACGCCGAGGAAACGATTGGAAAAACGACGAAGGCCAGCGAAATCACCGCCTGGTATGGAAGCAGCGCCACATTCTTCGCGGCGCCATAGACGCCGGCGGCGGCGGAGGCCGCATCGGCGGCGCCAATCGAACCACCATGGCCTGACAGACGCCCCAGGAAGCCCTTAAGCGCTATGACGTCGGCCTGAAGCAACAGATTCAGGACAAGTGCGTAGCCGGCAAGCGGCAGCAGATACGACAGGTATTCCTTCAGGTCGATCCCGCCGCGGGATGAACGCCCGACGCCGGAAAAGACCCTGCCCGAAACGAACGCGGCGACAATCAGCACCGTCCAGGCGGCCGCGGCGAAGGCACCGTAGGAAAGCGCCACCGACCCGGAAAAGACGACCGCCGCAATCATCAGCCCCGTCTTCAGCGTCGAAAACAGGATGTCCATGGAGGCCTGCCGCCCGAAATGACAGGTACCGTTCAGGAGTCCGATGATGGCCGCGTAGTACATGTAGGCCAATACAATCAGACCCGAAACGAGAAGCGGCCGGGCAATTCCCGGATCGGACAGCAGGTTTGACGCGATGAATCCGTGAAACGCAATGAAGGCAAGGAATACCGGCCCGAATACCAGGGTCTGGCCGACCATGGCGGTGCGCCGAACCCTTGAAAGGTCGGCACCGGACTGACTCGCAAGCTTGCTTACCGCCTGAACCGAGGCCGTGATCACGACCATCGTCACGACGTTGAGCAGGCCCGACACCACCCGGTACTGACCGAACAAGACCTGATCGCCGAAAAGCCTTGGAAAGGCCAGGCTGGTGAACGTCGCGGTAAGCAGGAACCACAGCTTGGCGCCGGTTATCAGGAAGAAACCGCGCCCGGCCTGTCTGATCGAACCATCCGAATCCATCGGGACGCCCCCGGATCGACAGGCATCTTCTTACCACCTGGCAGTCAAAACCGCAAAGATGGCGTTCTCGGTCATCCAACTTCGACCTTCCTTTCCGACTGCCGCGCGCCGGATGCTATAATGCCGCACGGAAACTGGCAGGCTCGGGCACCATGCTGAACGAAGGCGCGCGCGGAACCGTGATCGAGATAAGCGTCCGTCCCAGAGCCGGAAAGTGCCGCATCGTCGAAGTCGGTCCGGACAGGGTTCGAATCGAGGTCACGGCGGCTCCGGAGGGAGGAAAGGCGACCGAACAGGCCCTGCGCACCCTTGCCGATGCCCTCGGCGTCATGGCTTCGGGACTGAAACTCCTGACAGGAAAGACCGCCAGGCACAAAACGATCCTGGTTTGCGGGGCCACCGCGGCCGACTGCGAATCAAGACTGAAACAGGCCGTTGCAGGACACTGAGGGCCGACATCAGGAATTGAGATGGCACGAAAGAACCCTTCCGCCAAAAAGACGACTTCCGGTATCGGGCCGATTGTGCCGATCTGGCTGGCAATCCTGCTGGCAATCTTCGGCGGGTGCCTGATCTTCTTGAGCTTCCCGACGTTCGACATCTTCCCGCTGTCGTTCTTCGGCGTCGCCATGATGCTCCTGGCAATCCGTGGGCGTGGGGCCGCCGCCGGCTTCTGGCTTGGACTCCTGACAGGTTTTGTCACGAACCTGGGCGGGTTTTACTGGATATCTTACATGCTGCGGGAATTCGCCCACATGACCGTCTGGCTGTCGTGGGTAATCACCTGCATGATGGTGGCGGTCCAGGGCCTTGTCTATGCGATTCCTGCCGCAATATCCTCAGGCTTTGCCAACAGGTTCCCGAAGCTGCCCTGGATGCTGTTCTTCCCCGTGATCTTCACGGCCGTCGAATACCTGTTTCCACTGATATTCCCATGGTATCTGGCAAACGGGCAGCAGAAGTTCACGGCGCTGATTCAGATGGCCGACATCACCGGGGCCGCCGGCATCACATTCCTGATAATCCTTGTCAACTGCTCGATAGCGGACATCGCCGCACGTCGGATTTCGGGGGCTGGATTTCCCGCAGTCAGCGTCGCAGTTGCTTCCGTTGCTCTGGTTGCCGCCCTGGCATACGGGATGTTCAGGATCGACCAGATTGACCAAAGGATGGAAGCGGCCCCAAAACTGAAGGTTGGAATGGTCGAGGCCGACATCGGGATCTGGGAAAAGGAAGCCCGGAACCAGGACGGATCTCCGCTGGACGGGGCCGGCCAGATGGCGATGCTGTACTCAAACCTGTTGAAACACCAGTATCTTTCGCAGACCCTGGAAAGGGAACACAAACCGGATCTCATCGTCTGGCCGGAATCTTCCTACTTCCCGCTCTACCAGGTCTTTTCCAGGCGCAACCCTGCAAGCCTGCTGGCCGTGACGGCCGGAGGAAGCCTTGTCGGCGTGACGGACAGTTCCGCCACTGTTGATGCGGAGTCGTCAAAGGTATTCCGGGACTCCGGCCTTACGGCGATTTCCGCGCAGAATGAGGAAAACATCCTGGCTGTCGGGCCGCGGGGCGCGATCTACAAGTTCGACGGCGTGAAATATTTAAGGGAAGAATCCGGCACGGACCGCAACCTGAACGCTGTAGCGTGGTCCTTCGATGACGGCTCCGCTATGGCGGTCGGAGATAACGGGGTAGTGCTGCTGAGGGAGCTGGATCAGGACTCAAAGGCTTCATGGAAGGTGGTCGATACCGGACGAAACTTCACGCTGCGCGGTGTCGTCAAGACACCGAAGTATGGATGGGTGGCTTGCGGGGACAATGGCAGCCTGATCTCGATTGACGAGGGACGTGTGCGCAGCCTTGTCCCGGATGGACTTCCTGACCTTACCGCCGTCACCTGGTCCGACAAGCTTGGCGTGGTGGCCGTGGGGCACCAGGGTGCAATCGTCACGATAAGCGGGCCGAACGAAGTGAAAATGGAGCAGCCCTCAAAGAAGACGCTGCGCGCCGTATGGGCCGATTCCCTCATATGGGCGGTCGGGGACGACGGCCTGGTCGTGCTGTGCGACTCGACCTGCCACACGGTCAAATCTGGCGTCAGGCGCACGCTGAACGCCATCGGCTACATGGGCAGGGGTTCCGTGGTGGCCGGTGGCCTTGACGGCATCCTGCTGGAACTGTCCCAGGACAAGGGGCCTCGAAGGATTGAAGGCGCCTCGGGACGAATCACCGGCATCACCGACCTGCCTTTCGTCGAAGGTTATCCATTCCCGACGGACGTGAAAAAGATCTATGTTTCACGGACTCCGCTGCCGCAGGAAGGTTCGGCCGGGGATCTTCTTCCGGCCTACGAGTCCGACAGGAAAAGGCCGCCGGCCGAACGCAATTCGGTAATGCGCGGGTTTTCAACTCCGATGATATTCGGGGCCGCGACCCAGGAGAGGTTCCCCGCCCCCGGCAAGGCGCCCGTTCGACACAATACGGCGATAATGATGGACGGCTCGGGGCAGGTGCTTGGCACGTACTTCAAAAACCGCCTGCTCATCTTCGGCGAATACATTCCGCTGGAAGGACTTTTCCCGATTTTCAGGAAATGGCTGCCCGAGGCGGGAGACTGGACGCCTGGCGACGGACCGGCCCTGTTCGCGCTGGGCGACGCAAAGATCGGCATATCCATCTGCTATGAAGGTCTTCTGGCCGGTTTCCACAGGAAGCTGGCGGCGCTGGAACCCAACGTTTACGTGAACATAACGAACGACGCCTGGTTCGGGCGTACCCATGAACCATGGCTGCACCTGCAACTGGCCGAACTCAGGGCGGTTGAGGCCAGGACGCCCATGGTGCGTTCGACAAACACCGGGATTAGCGCCTTTGTCGATGCCGTCGGCAGACGGACGGCACACACCGCGATTGAGGGTGCCGAAGTCCTGGTCGGTGAAGTGGCCTTGACCAGCGAAAAAACAATATACGTGCGATACGGCGATGTTTTCGCCTGGGCGTGCTGCGGCATCGCCGCAATCATGATTCTTGCGCTTGCCGCCGGCCGGCGCCGCCGCGCATGACAAGCGCCGGCAGATTGACCGCATCAACGATTACGTGCATCGCGACAGGCGCGACAAGCGATCCGGTCATCATGTAAAGGCCCCCGGCCGCCAGCCCGCCAGCCAGGGCGAACACCCCCCACAGAACCAGCCCGCGCCTGAACAGGCCGTGAACGGCGGCAAACAGGACGGAAGTCACGCCAAAAGCCCACCACCTGCCAACCATCGATTCCACGAGGGACCAGAGTGCGCCACGGAAGACAAGCTCCTCGGAAACACCTGCCATCACGGCCAGGACAAGCGCGCCGGCGGGCGAAAGTTCCTTTGTGGCGGAAGCAAGGACGGATGCCATTCGCCGGCCCGAGGCGGAAAAAAATACCAGAAGCCATGAAGCAATGATCAGAATTGCGGCAACCGCCGCGCCGGCAAGAACGGACACGGCCCAGGATCGGGCATCGGCGGGAAACGCCGCAAAGCCGAAAATCCGGGGAAAAGCCCGGGCGGCGGCGGCCGATAGAATGCCCGCGACGGCATAAAAGACCAGCCCCGCGACGAGCAGCCGCCAACGACCCGGCCTGTTCCCGGATTCACCCATTGTTCTTAACCGGCCCATCGGGAAGGGCAATACCAGAGAACTTGCCGGATACCACCGCACCTGCCATCACAACGGCATTGCCGACATCCGAACCCGGCATTATCCGGCCGCTGCAAGTGACGTTCGGGCCGATCGTCGCGCCGGTTCCAACCCATGCGCCATCGGAAACGAAGGCCGGACCGTGAAACACAACGTCCGAATCGATCCGGGCCCGACCGGATACGAATACCGACGGGCCAATTTCGGGAGGCACGGGGAATCCCCTTCGGGAAAGCAGCATCGGGGCCGCCGGTATTGCCCTTGAACACAGATCGAGATAGCTGCCGATTGTCCCGATGTCGCAATACCACGTGTCGTCGAATTCAACGGAGGCAGGCCTTATTCCAAGCCTCAAGGCCGGGATCAATCCGTCACCGACCAGGCACGGACTGAAAGAGTCGTCGCCGCGCCTGGCAACGGTGTCACGGAGAATCTCCAGAATCTGCGGGCCAACGACTGAAACGCCGCCATAAACGACCTTCCTGCCGCCGCCGGGCGCCGGCAGTCCACGAAGGGCCGACACGGAACCGTCGGGCGCCAGTTCAACCCTTCGTTCCGACGGGTCAAGGCGCGAGCCGTCCAGCACCCCAAGCACCGTCCGGGCCGATGCCCCGACAAGCCGCCCGATGTCCCAGTCGCTGAAGATGTCGCCGTTGTGGACAAGAACGCCATCCGAATCGCCAATCAAGTCAAGGGCCCTGACCAGCGCACCTCCGGTTCCGAGAACCCTTTCCTCGTGCGAATAGGTGATCCCGACACCCAGCCGCGAACCGTCCCCGAGCACGCCGACCACGGATTCGGGAATATGGTGAAGGTTGACAACCAGCTCGGTCACGCCGGCATTTCGCAACCCGGCAACCACCCACTCGACAAGCGGCATTCCAAGCACTGGAAATGCCGGCTTCGCGATTCGGGCGGAATAGGGGAGCAGCCTTGTGCCGAGCCCGGCCGCCAGTATGAACCCCTTCATCTTCAGAAATGCTCCGGAAGGTACCTTTTCAGAACCGCCCTGGCCTGAGCGTACTCGGGAAGATGATCGAACGCCTCGGCCACGTACGCAAGCGACTGCGGTATGTTTGGAAGGAACTTGGGATTTCCCTTGACCCGGTCTATGAACACGAACCGCCCCGCATCCTTCAACTTGCGCTGCAAGGCCTGCAGGTGGAAAAGGCGCCGGATTTCTTTAATATCGGGAATCCATGGCATCAACGGCCTGCCGACCTCGTGATAATACGAAAGAAAATCGTCAACTTCCGAAGGACTGAATTTCACGTAGGAATCACGGAGCAGGGCCACCAGGTCATAAATAAAGGGGCCGACAAGCGCGTCCTGAAAATCGATGACCCTCATCCGGCCATCCTTGATCATCAGATTTCGACTCTGGTAATCCCGATGCACGAACCCCTGGCGCATCGCCGTCAACCTGGATGTTACATCCTGGAAGAACGCCTTCAATAACGCCGAGTCGGCCGCATCCGGCTCTCGCCCGCACATCTCGACCAATCCCCACTCGCGGAAGTGATCGAATTCCCACATCAGCAGATCGGCATCGAACGACCGCTTGAAGGCAACATTCGAAGGGTCGGGATTGAGAAAGGCCCAGTACTGCATGTCAACAAGCACGTCGATGGCCCATCGGTACAGGTCACGACGGTTTCCGCCCGCCGCAAGAGCCCGTTCGAGCGTGACGTCGCCAAGATCCTCGAGCACCAGGAAACCGGCATCAAGGTCTGTAACCAGGATTTCCGGAACCGCGACATTGCCCCGCGAAAGATAATCGGCCACGTCACAGAAAGGAAGTCGCCTTGAAGCCCCCCCCGACGGCCCTTCCTCGCTTGAAAAGGGCTCGGCGGCAAGCTTCATGACCATGAACCGGCCGGGGCCGGAAAGCCTGAAATATGACCTGTTTGAAGCGTCGCCGGGAAGCCTCGTCACTTCCCAGCCGACGGGAACGGTTCCGCCTGAAAAATCCCGAAATGCACGCGCCGCATCTTCACCGGATCCCGACATCATCCAAACCCCGAAAGATTCACGCAGAGCATAACGCATTCGGGCCGCGACCGGAAAACGCATGGCGCCCGGGGACACGAAGCTGTGCCTGCAATGAAGTGTTACGTCAGGCTGTCGGGGGTAATATCAGCGTCAGTTAAAAAGGCCGGCGTCGGCGATCGCCTGTTCCATGATGGCGATGCGGTCTTCAAGATCACGGATGGTTTCCGCCTGACGATTGATCTTGTCGTCAAGGTACTTGCTGGCAACCAGCAGGAAACCGACCGAGTCGTTGGCGTACCATCCATCACCGCCGTTGGTGATGATTTCCGGCATTTCGTCGAGAATCAGACCGATGTGCGGGACGTTACGGATGAACATCTTATCGGTGCTCTCGTTGGCCTCGGCCGCGGCGACTTCGTGATTGTAGAGGAAGGTTGCCGGCTTAATCTGCTGCAGCGCCTTGCCGATGGAATCCATGTCGCGCTTGTTCAGATAACGGATGTCCTTCTTCAGCTCACGATTCGACGTCCAGACGCTGTTGATCGAGTACATGAACGCGAAGCGCTTTCCGGACATGCCGACCGCGCCCTGGCCGTCGGTATGCGGAATGATGCTCGTATTTCCGTACATGCGGATACCGGTGCCCCAGTCGCCGTTACCGACGACGAACAGGCCGTTCGTTCCATCGATGCGCAGACCCTGATGGACACGCAGGTAATACGTCGAGATGTACTGGGAGTAGATCTCGTAGGCGTTGGAAGTGTTACCGGCGTCCATGACGCAGGTCGGGCTGACGCTGTCAACCATCGACGGCGCCTTGAAGGTGCCGACGACTTCGGTCGTGCCGCCGCTCTGATCCCAGTTCAGCAGCAGGCGCTTGTCGGTGGAACCGGAGTTGATCACCAGGTATCCGCCGTTGGTCCGGAAGGACGGGATGCCGGCCGAAACGTTGCCGTTAAGGCTGAAGACCATCCTGTCGTTTCCGGCAAAGCGCATCAGAACGAAAGCCGACCCGTTCGGTGCCGGGCTGATGTAAAGGTTCGTGCCGGAGGATGCGAACTGGCCGTAACCGTTGGGCGGGTCACCCTGCCAGGAACCGGTGGTTCTGAAGCTGTTGCCGTAATGAACATTGAAGTAAGACGCGCTGCTGGGATCCAGGTAGTATCCCGTCGCACCGTCGTTCCACTGGGTATCGAAAGCGTACGTTGTTCCGTTGATGTAGTTGGTCGTCGTGCCGGTCGCGGGAAGCTGAACGGTGTTCGTTTCCAGGGTCGCGATCTTGCTGTGGGAAGCGGGATCGACCACATACGCGCCGGAATCTTCATCAACCAGGGACTTTGCCTTCAACGTTCCGTGGATCGTCATGATGTTCGATCCGCAGGTCGTTCCATAGACATCGATAAGACCGCAGGCGTTCTTGGCGATGTAAAGGGTCTCGCCGTTGGCCGCGTCGATGCTGCTGGTGTAAAGCGACATCGTCCCGCCGCCGTTCGTCTTCAAACCATAGTAGTTATTGGTTCGAAGCTGGAAGTTGGACGCGTTGATAGTGTTCATCACAGAGGTCGCCTGGGGATCCGCGTACCAGTTCGGCGAACCGGTGACATCGACGAACTTCTGGGCCCAGACTTCACCCGCGGTCACCTTGCCGGTGGTCGTGAGCTGGAGGGCCGGGTTCAGGTCAGCGCCGGTGATGGTGCCGTCATAAATGTCGTTGGTCGTGACCGTTCCGTCGGCAATATCCGTGGTGTCAACGCAGCCGGTGCAGGAAAGCGCGCCGTCCATCTGGACGGAGCCGGCGTGATACGCGTTGCCGTTCGCGAACAGGCGGTGCCTGGCGCCGGTGTAGGCGCCGGTGCCTTCGATTTCGAAGTACGAACCGGAACCGGCCGCGGCCTGGCCGAGGGAAAGCCTGATCTGGGCATTGCCGTCGCCGCCGGTCGAAACTTCCTGCAGGCGGGCCGGATACGAACCGGGATTGTCGCTGCCGTCGAGGAAGTCGATGTACTTGCCGTCGCCGAGGGTCAGGTGATCAATGCCCTGCTCGAAGTACTGATCTCCGTGGTTGTGATCCTTCTGGGCAACCTGGGTCCAGTCGGGCGTGATCGAACCGGATGAAATCGCGATGCCGGAGCCGATTTTCACGACGCCGAGGTCGGTCGTGGTCGCGGTGGTGATCTTCGAGCCCGTGATCGGGCCGGTGATGTCGGCATTGACAATCGTGCCGTCGCTGATGTCGCCGCTGTCAACGCAGCCGACGCACAGCAGGTCGTTGGCCGGGCCACCCTTGGTGGCGGAAGCGGCCCAGTTGAAATCGACTTCGTTGGTGCTGACGCAGGCGCTGCCGCAGGCAAGGCCGGTCGCGTCGCCACCCCGGGAGGTCGAATTCGCGTAATTGAAGTTGACTTCGGTTGATGCGATGCAGTTCGTGCAGGCCACGTCCGATGCCGGACCGCCCTCGCTGGTCGAGCCAGCGTAGTTGAACTGCACTTCACCGGAGCCGACGCAGTCGGTGCAGGCCAGATCGACGGCAGCGCCGCCCTTCGTGGCGCCGGCCGCGTACTGGAACGATACTTCGCCGGCCTCGACGCAGCCGCCGGGAATCGCAAGGCAGTCCAGGTTTGCCGACGGGCCGCCCTTCGTGGTGCCAAGCGCGTAATTGAAACCGGCTTCAAGGTCGGAAACGCACGGCCCCGAGCAGTTCAGATCCGCGGCAGGCCCGCCCTTCGACGTACCGAGCGCGTAGTTCACGCCGAGCTGGGTGTCGCCGACCGCGCCGGTGCCGATCTTTACCGTTGTCACGGCGCCGGTGGCCAGGTCGTTCGTCGTTACCTGTCCGTCCTCGATGTTACCGGTCTTGACCGAATTCGCGCCCAGCTTCGAATTGCTGATCGCGCCATCGGCGATGTTGCCGTTCTGAACCTGGCCGGCGCCGATGTTATTGGTCGTGATGGATCCGGCGGCGATGTCGCCGGGTGCCCCGCCCGAAACGCAGCCGTTGCAGTTCACGTCGGTGGCGGGACCGCCACGCGTCGTACTGCCCGCGTACGGGAACGATACTTCATTGTCGCCGATGCAGCCGACGCAGTTCACGTCGGTCGCGGCGCCAAGAAGTTCGTCCGCCTGTTCCGCGTGTTCGGCCTGGATGGCGAACCCGACGGATGTCAGCGGGATGCGGGCCAGTTCGGCGTCACTGCCGACCTGGATGCCCAGATAGGCGGCCGTCCTGTTGACGAATGCCGTTGCCGGGCAGGTGACCGACGTGTTGAACACGCCGCCGGTCACGGAGATGCTGGTGATGTTCTGACACAGAACAGCACCGCCTCCGATCGCATCGTAAATCGTGAACTTGACCGAATACGTTCCGGTTACAACTTCACCGCCCACGTTTCTCAAGACACCCTGGATATTGATGCCGTGAGGAACGGCATCAAGGGCCAGCGCGCCTGGGACGTACAGTCCGGCAAAAAGCACGGCTGCAGCCACGTACTTGAGAAGCGACTTCATCTGGGTCACCTCCAGTCCTGAAACTTCATTGTCATCAACGTACCACCGTCGGCATGCCAGCCGGCAGCAACCCCCGGGAGACCATTTTTCGCCAATTATCGCCACGTGGTATGCATTATTTTCATAACAACGCACGCCACATCCACGTCCTGAAAAACCAAAAAACCGAGATTTCAAGGCTTTACAGGGCGCGGGACGACTCAAGCGAAAGTCGACCCCACACCGAGTTCATATTTTAGCACTCTTCGTGCCATGCTGCACCAGATCTTTTTTATTTCGCACGGATTTGCCAAAACGTTTCTACAGGTCGGCCCGTCCAACCGGATTTGACATCATTTGACATAAGGGGGCCGTCAAATCTATCCTCGCGACAGGCTTTCGGGGAGGTGCCCATGCGCCGATTTCTTCAGGTTGCGGCGGGAAACACGGGGACGTTGGCCATGATTGCCGCGTTGGCGGCCCTGAGTATAGGGTGCGGCGGGGATCGCCGGCCGGAAAAGACGCCACCGGCCCAGGCCGGCGAAGGCCCTGCGGAAAAGGCTCCCGCCCCGGACGACGACGCGAAGCCCGACAGCAGGCAGAACAAGGCAGGCCCCAGGGTATCGGCAAAAGCGGATCAGAAGGCGGATAAGCCGACGGCCACGGATTCTCAGGCGGTTCCCGGCCCGGCAGACATGGCGGCGAAGCCGGAAATCCGCGTCGAGCAGCCGCAAGCGGCCAGGAATCCCGGACAGGTTCAGGCCGCGGAACCAGTTTCCGCGACAACCGCCCCGGCCGCACAGACTGCCGCCGCTGGTCAGGCGCCCGCGCCGGGAGCCTCGAACCCGGCCGATTCCCCCCAGCCCGTGCCGAAGCCTGATCCCTCCAGGCCGCCACTGCCAGATCCAAGACTTCTGCTGACGATGACCGACGTGGCGGCAATCGCCCCTGCCAGGGCCAGATTCCAGCGCGCCCCGCTTGCCGGTGCTCCGCGGACGGAAGACTCCGACGCGATCCTTTACCGGCCCGAAAAGGGAAACGGCTTCGGATTCTCGCTTCAGATATTCCGCAGCCGAAACGCGCTGGAAACCAGGAAGCGCTTCGATTCGCTCCTGGCGTCATATCCTTCGGCCCAGGAAATCGCTTCCGTATCCGGGAAGACTTTCTTTTCCTACTGGGGCGACACGATTCACATCGGGTTCGTCCAGCCCTCGCGCAACCTGACAGCCATCGTATCCTGCGGCAGGGATTTCTGTGACAGCGACAAGTTGATGGAACTATCGACGAAAATCGCCGAACGCCTGCGCTAGGGCTGCCTGCACTCACGCAACCTGGAAGCCAGGAGCGTGTTGCGGCCCTCTTCCATGGTATTCCCGGCCGCCATCCCGATTGCCTTCCGGCTGCCCACCAGAACCACGACGCGTCGCCCCCTCGTGACGGCCGTATAAAGCAGATTCCTGCGAAGCATGACGAAGTGCTGATTGTGCATGCAGACTACCACCGCAGGAAACTCGCTTCCCTGGGATTTGTGAACGGTGACGGCAAAGGCCTGGCAGAGGTCGTCCATGTCAGCCGCAGGAATACGCACGATTCTCCTGTCGAACCTGACGAGCAGACCGTTGTCGCCGGAAGGGCCCGCAACGGTACCGATATCCCCGTTGAAGACATCCAGGTCATAATTGTTTCTGGTCTGCATGACCCTGTCTCCTGGAAGGAAGGGCGTCTGGGCCGCCAGTTCATCATCCACGCCTGGATTGAGCCTGCGACGGATGCGTTCATTCAATTCGTCCGTCCCGCAGGATCCCTTTTTCATCGGTGCCAGGACCTGGATATCCTGCCGGGGATCAAGCCCGAAGCGGGCCGGGATGCGTTCGGTCACGAGCGCGACGGCAAGGTCGGCGGCCTCCTCGGCCGATTCCCTGAACACCACGTGGAAATCGCCCGGGTCGGATCCGGATGACCTGTCGGACGAAGGAACCCGGCCGGCCATGATTTCATGCGCCGCGGAAACGATCGAACTGCCGTCGCCCTGACGGAATACCTGGGTCAGCCTTGCGACCGGGACAGATCCAGACCGGATCGCTTCCCTGAAAGGATCGCCTGGCCCAACGGGTGGAAGCTGATCCGCGTCCCCGACAAGGGTCAGCCTGGTGCCCGGCCTGATGGCTGCAACAAGGGCATGAAACATGAACATGTCGATCATCGACGACTCGTCAACCACCACCCAGTCCGCCTCCAGCGGGTTGTCAGGCCCGCGGACGAACCGGTCGGTGGCCGGGTTGTACTCAAGCAGCCGGTGCAGCGTAAGCGCCTCCACTCCTGAAGCCTCGCGCATGCGCATGGCCGCTCGGCCGGTGGGCGCGGCCAGCGACACCCGGATTCCGGATTTCCGGCAGATGGTCATCAACCTTCCGACAACGGTAGTCTTCCCGGTTCCCGGTCCACCGGTCAGGATGGAAACCGGAAAGGAACACAGTGTTCGAAGCGCTTCCATCTGCGACGGCGCAAGATCGGACTCCCCGGGACAGGCGACGACAGGAATCGGGGCCGGCGCCCCGCTGCACAGGGCGGCAAGCCCGACCGCCGCGCCAAGTTCAGCTTGGTGCGCACCGGACGCATAGACTACAGCCCCTTCGCCGGCCCTGTCTTCCCGCACCACTTCGCCGGCCGACACCAGAGCTTCCAGCCCTGGCACGACCTGCCGAGGCGTGAGATCAACCAGGCCGGACGCCGACTCCAGAAGGACGTCCTCGCGAAGGAACATGTGTCCGGAATCCTGGGCTCCGGCCAGCGCATGGGCGACTGCGGCCTTCAGCCTGGCGGGAGCAAGCGGATCCGTCCCGATCCGGGAAGCAACGCGATCCGCGGACTTGAACCCGTACCCGCGAAGATGCCTCTGCAACGACCAGGGATCCGAAGCCACGATCGAGGGAGCCGACGCACCCCAGAGGCCCGCGATCCTCGACGCCTGGGCCGGCAGAAGTCCCATGTCGCAAAGGACTATCACCGCCTCGCGGGCCTCGATACCCTTCTTCCATGCCTTCCAGATGGCTGCGGCCCGCCCGGAACCAATTCCCGGACAGGAAGTCAACTTTTCCGGCCCGGTGTCAAGCGCCAGGCGCAGGCCTTCCCCGAAATGATCAAAGAGCCGTCTGGCAAGGATCTTTCCAACCCCCTCCACCGCGCCTGACGATAGAAAGGCCATTATTCCCCGGCCGGAAGACGGGGGCACCTGCATGCCCGACCCGAAACGGAACTGAACCCCGAAGCGCGGATGATTCCTGAAATCCCCGCTCAGCCGGACTTCCATGCCGCCGGTCACGCCGGGGAGGGGACCCACCGCGGTGACGGTGGTGCCAGAGATGTCTTCGGGAAGGGAAACGATGACGTCGAACACGGAAAAACCGCGTTCCTCGTCAAAGTACCGAAGTTTTGATACCTCACCGGAAAGGGTTGTCACTTCAGACGTCTTGGTGCTGCCCTGGCCAAGTATAGTCCAAATCTCCGGGATCTGGCCGACGTCGGGCTCATAACTTAGAATACCCGCGGCAGTTTTTCCGTTATGAACGTGGGCGTTGTCTTTCGCGGTCACGCCCCGGAAGTTTTATTGCAGGAGCCGGAATGAAAAACCTGGTATCGACACTGCTTGTTGTCCTGTCTGCCCTGGCGCCCATGGCGCTTGATGCCGAACCACTGCCGCTCGTGTACGAGGCCGTCACTCTGGCGACAACGGACGGCAAGCCCAGAATCGCGGTGTTTCCCAGATCAGTGCCGCTGCAGATGGCGCAGGGACGCACGGCCGACACTCCATCGGTTCAAAGAATCTTTGAAACGATGAAGGCCCGCTTTCCGGCCGCGTACGGAACGACCACGCTGTCGATATCCGGGGGCCGGGAGCCCGTGGCCACGATTAACCTGGATCCTTCGAGAAAGGAAACCTGGGGGCTCGTGACGGCGGAAATCTTCTATACGCTCAAGTCCTTCGGTTTCGAAAACATCGTCGCGCCGCTCTATCTGCAGGATCCGCTGAACCCATCGCTGATAGATGCCGTCGTCATGGTGCCGGTTCAGCCCTGGTTCAATGCAGCCGGGGAAGACTTTCCTTCGACAATTGCAGTATCGCTGGACGGCAGCAGGATGATCTCGACAAGCCTTTTCCGCCAGCTCCTGACGACCGGAAACCCCGACGTCGCAAGGATAGTGCAGGCCGCACTGTCGGCGCCCCTTGAAGCGCAGAGGCTTGCCGCGGTCAGGGCGCTGGCCGCCCAGAAGCCGGTATCCGCCGACCTCGTCGCAAGGATTTCATCCCTTCTGACAGATCCATCGCCGGCAATTCGCGGGGCAATCCTGGAACTGGCGGAGGCCAGGAAGATCCAGGTTGCCCTGGAGGATCTCCGCAAGGTGGCTGACGCCGATCAGGATCCGGCGCTGCGGCTGGCCGCGGCGAAGCTGCTTTCGGCCGCCGGCGTCAGGGACTACGACCACATCCTCGAGGTGCGAAACCTTCGAAGCGGCAACCCGACCGATATCGCGCAGTCGCTTCGGCGCCTGAAGACATCGGGCAAGTCCGACATCGCTCCAGCGGTCGCGGAAACACTTGAATCCCCGGACGAGACGGTCCGCAACCTGGCGGTGGAGGTACTGCTGTCGATGAAGGCCGCCACCGTGGTCGCGGCGGCGCTCCAGAACCCGAAGGTTCAGCCCGCACAGAAAACGGTCCTGGCTTCGGGCCTGCTTTCAATGTGTCCCGGCGACGATTCGGCGATCGCCTGGATGGCGGGACAGCCTGCCATGGCCGGCCGCGCCCTCGCCGCCCTGTGCGGGACACCCGCGCAGCCCCCCGCTTACTGTCGCAGGTCATCCGGCGTCCTTCCCGTGATCCCGTTGTTCCTGAAAAGACCCGAAACCGAAATCCGCCTGAAGGCGATTGAATGCCTTTCGACACGAAACGAACAGGAAGTCCTGGATCTCCTGATCCCGATGACGACGACAGCGGGCACCGAGCAGGCTGCCACGGCGGCAGCGTCCGCCGTATTGTCCAGGCAGCCGCAGGCGGTTCTTCTCGGGATTATCTCCGAAAGGGGCGTGCCGGCAGCGCGGGCCACGAGACAGTTTCGCCTGCTCGCGCTGAACGGCCTTGCATCACAGGCACAGTCAACAGCCCTTGAACCGTCGGCCCTGGCCATCCTGAAAGGTCTGATGAAGGATCCCGACATAGAGATCCGCAGGGCGGCGACCGGCGTGATGGCAAGATCGCGCGACGCGGCCGTCGCGGCGCTGGTGCTTGACGGCATCAACGATCAGGACGAGGGAATCAGGACGGCGGCCGTGATAGCTGCCGGGCGTATCCCCGGACCGGCTTCGGATGCCGCCATCAGGAAGTCCCTGGAAGATCTGTCGGTCCAGGTTCGGGCGGCCGGACTTGAAATTCTGGCATCAAGGCCGCTTGAAGGGACAAGACCGAAACTTCAGATGCTGGCCCAGAACCAGAGACCCGAGATCAGGCGGCCGGCAGTCGCGGCCTTCCTGAAGACGCTCGGCCCCGGTGATGATGCCGTCAGAACGCAGTTCGTATCGACCCTTCTTTATGACAATTCGGAAGAAATCCGGATCATTGCCGTGCGGGCCATGGAAGAGATGACGGACACCCAGTCGGCGCGGGCGGTCGGTTCACTTGTCATAGACCGCTCGGTGCCCGTCCGGGTTGAGGTTGCAAGGGTTCTTGGACAGATGCGCAACGACGTATCGCTGGATTACCTGAAGAAAATGGCCAGGGATCAGGACTTCCAGGTCAGGAAGACTGTAATAGAGGCCGTCGGACGCTTCCCCGTCGCATCTTCCACGCCGGCATTCCGGGAAATGCTGGGAACCGAATCCGATGGTACCCTGAAAGCGCTGATCGAGCAGAAACTTGCGAGATAGGACTGTCCGGAAAGAAACGTCGGACAGAACCGGTGAATCAAGGGATACCGGTCAAAAGAAGGCGTACCCGAATCCAAATTCCACGACGAATGGAAAGTTCAGATCCACCAGGGCGCTGTTGGAAACGAAGTAACCGGAGATCCCCGCCTGAACCATGACGAAAACGCTTCTTGAAACGAACACGTTGACGCCCAGCAAACCTACCGCCCCGAAAAGGAAGGACGGTTCGGTGACCTGGGACGACGGACACAGATCCGGATCATCCGGCCACAGCTTGCATCTTGGTTCGGTGGATGACTTGAATCCACTCAGGTAGTCCATCTCGAAACCGAAATGCGTGAAGACGCGGCCCCAGTTGAAAACCGCCGAATACCCGACACCGATTGAGGCCCGGAAGCTGAAGAAGTCGTCCAGCAGGTCGCCGTAGGAATCCTCTCGGGCCTGATAGAAGGAAAGCCGGAGGAATGTGTCGAGGCCCGGCTGAATCTGGTATGCGGTGCCGATTGACAGGCCGATATTGTGAAAACCGGTCCTGGTGGAATTGTCCTGGGCAAACATGGAATAGGAAAATCCGGTGTCCAGGAAAACCCTGGGGAGCCTTTTCAAGGTGTCGGTGCGGGACGGGAGATCAGCGCACGCAAGCCAGGAAGATATCGCCATCGACACCGACTCGACGCCGCGGTACGGCCTGCTGTCCCTCATCACCTCCACCGAACCGGCATCCTTCCGAGAAACCTCGAAAACCCTCGTTTCCAGGCGATCGCCGCCTTCCGGATCGCTTTCCAGAAAAACATAAACCAGTGCGTCGGCACCGCGTTCACGAAGGAATCCAAGCGCGCGTTCGGTCGATTCGAACGGATTCTCGCGCGCCGGCGACTTTACGAAATCAAGCGCCGCCGCCCGAAGAGCCCTTTCCTCCCTTGCCGGAAACCATCCCTGCCGGAATCTGCGTTCCGGCATATGACCGAACATCTGTTTCAGGGCAATGTGGGCCAGATCCGGTTCCGACGTCTCCAGGCGGGACAGCCCAAGGTACAGGTAAAGATCCGAGACGACGGCAGGAACCAGGACATCCGAGTCCGACGCAAGCGCCGCCGATATGCCGTCCTCCAGCGAGGAGATCGCTTCCGGCAGGCGGATATCCCTGTACCTCTCGATTCCCAGATGCAGCATGCCCATCACGACCAGGTGACGGCTGGCGGTTCCCTGGGGGGCCGAAACCGGCTGGCCCGACGACAGGTCAACGAGTTCGATCTCCGGTTCCGCGGCGAGAACGGCGGAAGCCTCCCTTATCAATTGCGGCATCTCCTGCAATCTCGGGGGTGGTTCCGAAGGATCGAAAAACAGCTTGTCCGGATCGATTCGAAAGTCCCTTCCCGGTATCAGAATCACCTTCTTTGATGCCGGGCGCACGACCTCGGAACCTGTTACCGGAACTGCCGTGATCAGCCCGGCCAGGCAGACGAGGATTCCCACGAATGCTGCCCTGCAAGTCATCCGGCATCTCCGGTTTCAGGCGGGTCGTCGGCGTACAGAAGCGGATCCCCGCACTTCAAATCGGCTTCGCCGACCTGCCTCCAGGTTCTTGCCCTTCGAAAAGTCACATCGACCTGACCTGGCTCGCCGGCATCCTGAAGCTCAAGCGTTCCGGAAAGCAGTTCACCGGCTTCGTCATCGACGACCACGGGTTCCTTGAACGTGAACCTGCCGATTATCAATGGCGTCCCGGACGAACCGGGGCAGTCTCCATGGCTCCTGAACGACAGCGCCATGCTGCTTGACTCGACTTTCCCGTTCTCGACGAACCGACACGGGCAGACTTCGGAAGACGGGACAAGGAAATCGGCATCGTCATAAACACGGACGATACCGGTGATGTCGGGACCGAACTGGGCAAGCATCATCTCGAAGTATCGGGGCGTATCAAGGCCGGGAACCCCGTCAATCACCACTGGCAGATCGGACTGATAAATGCCCGAAATCATGCGGCTTGAATCACATGAGACCAACCCGGCCAGGAAGAGCGCAGCGGATAAGGCGGGACAAACTGCCGAAAGGCGAACGGACATCGGGAAACCCCCACTCCGGGGAACATTCACCCGGGAAGGCCTGACCCCCCGGCGTCCCCGGGTTCATCGCCGTGATCGGACGGCGAAGGCGTGGGCGTGGGTTCTGAAACGACGGCGGCCCCGGGTTCATCTTCAACGTCCTCGGCCTCGATGATCTCGCCTTCACCGACCTCGACCGATAACCTGGACTCAAGGACGGGTCTGGGCTTTCCGGTCGTCAAAAGGCACAGTCGATCTTCCGCCAGGTCAAGCTGCATCTGGGTGACAAGCCAGGCCCGCCGGTTGTGCTCGGCCTTGCGCAGGGCGACCCGGCGCATCTCCTCGGCTTCGGCGACCCTTCTTCGCATGGTCTCAAGTTCGGCCTTCAGCAGCCTGGCATCGCCACCGTCAGGCACTTCTTCGACCGGTCGCGGAGCGGCCTTTGCCGCACCCGACTCCTCGAGCCTGGCAAGGCGTGCCTTCAGTCTCTCGTTTTCGGCCATGCTGGCGGCAAGTCGGGCCTTAAGGGACTCTGACTCTTCGGATGCCGCCCCGGCAGCGATCCTGGCTTCCTGCGCGGCCGCCGCATGCATGTCGATCTCGCGCTTCAGGGTTTCGTATTTTTCCTCGTAGAAGGCCGCCGCCTTGTCGGCACGCTCACGACAGTCGGCCAGTCTCAAGGCCTCGGCCTTTGCCGCGGCCACTTCCGATTGCAGCGCCGACGCGTCCCGCGCGGCGTTCTTCAGGTCTGCGTCCACCGAAGCAAGCCTGGCGCGCATCTGGCCAATCTCATTCTGGCAGGCTTCCGCCCGCTGAAGGGCAAGGTCGAGTTCCCTGCGGACATCCTGAAGTTCTTTATTTCCAAACAAGCCCACAAATACCTCCCCAAGGACGGACGGCGGACGCCTTCGTCAGATGCCGCAGCGTCGTCACGCCGGGTCCAGATCGACAATCTCAAAATTTCCGGCGACCAGATCGGCGCGGTATTCCATCATCCGGAAGGACAGGTTGCCCTCGCCCGGAACAACCACCGGAACCACGTGCGCACCGAGCTCGCTTGAATCCAGCGTGGCCCAGGCGGCGATGATCACCTTGTCGCCCCTGTGTGCCAGATGAGCCGCCGCGCCGTTGATCTGGACGACCCCCGAACCGCGAGGCCCCGGAATGCAGTAGGTAGAAAAGCGCGAGCCGGTTGTAACGTTCCAGACCTCGACTTCCTCGACCGGAGCAAGCCGGGCGGCGTCCATCAGGTCGCTGTCGATTGTGATCGACCCTACGTAGTTGACGTCGGCATCGGTGACGGTCGCGCGATGAATCTTCGATCTCAGGAATCTGCGAAACAACATGATTGCCTCCCCTGGGTCAATCTGTCGGCGGAATGCTACCGTATCAAGGCGTCGAAGTACAGGATCATATTAGTCTGTTGTTGTTGCGAAGCCCTGATTTGATCGATACAATACCGCATGTGCGCCTTTTCCATGGAGATCCGGTTATTCCGGGGGCCTTGGGCCGGACGTTCCGGCAAGGACGAATGACGATGAACAGATCCTTACTGCAAGCCATCGCGGTGGCCGGGATCGTGCTGGTCGCCGGTTGCGGCGGTCAGCCGGAAACCCACGACGTGCCGGTCGTCGATATCCAGATTGACAGCATCACGGAACAGGACACCGCCGTCCCGGACGAGGGCGTGCAGCGCCCCGACAACGGAACCGATGAAGAGGTCGCGTGCGTCTCGGGCTTCGGCCTGGTCGGGGAACCGGAAGATCCGCTTCTGGACGCCGACATCGTGCTCAGCGGCAACCAGCTTCGAAATGTCGAGATCTTCTACCGCGACTGCCTCGGGGACGATGCCGACAGGCTTGTAACATTCAAGCAGATCGACGGCGAGGATGTCTGTTCGCTTCAAGTCCAGATGGACTACACGGACAAGAACGGAATTGCCCTGATGCCCGTCCAGAGCGATGTGACGTCGGGCTTCTGCCACATCGAGGCGTGCCCTGACGGGGCCGCCGATCAGTGCATCACGGTCACCATCTACGTCGAACCGAAAAAGATCCCGCCTCTGCGGGTCAGATTCGATCAGTACGACGGCCGCTTCAACGTGACCAACGGCAGCGGCACAGTGCGTCTTTACAAGAAAACCCCGGAAAACCAGTACCCCTGTTCCGCCATGGATCCGCGGAACCTGCCCAGCCCGGCTACCGTGGAGAAGGCCGACGTCGCCATCATCGGCGGACTGGCGGTCTTCTCCAGGCTTGAAGGCCTTGGAAACGAAGCGGGCCAGGTGCTTTCCCAAGACTACACCATCGTCGGACTTGCGTACGAGGCACAGGACAACCGGAACATCCGGGCATGGGCCTGCGACGACACCGGCGGCCACGTCGAATTCGGCGACATGACCACGGTAATCCTGAAGCTGTACGACGTGGTGCCGTCCATCTTCGGCGAATGGGACATCGACAGCAATTTCGACCTGATCTCCGGCCTGCCGCCGACGGTCGAAAAGATTATCAACATCCTCATCGGGCTTTTCGTTTCCCCGACCGGCCAGATCCTGCTCCTGATGTGCGACGAATCGCTCCTGGGATTCACCGTGGGAGAAACCTTCTGCGGCTACATCTTTGCCGATCCGAAAAATCCGAAACTCGGCGAATACGGAACCATCGGTTCATTCGTCATCAACATCGTCGACCAGATCATCGTGAACCTTCTGAAGAACAACTGTCCTTACGAGGACGACCCCGATTTGTGCTCGAAGATCTACTTCACCGGGCGTGATGTCGGCATGATTCTCCAGAAGTTCCGAATCCTTTCGACGATGAACTGCACGAAGGAGCCGGTCATGGACTGGTCCGATCCCGACGCCGGCGCCATCATCTCGAAGGGCGACTGCACCGAGAACTGGCACACCGTAGTCTTCAGGTGGTCGCTGGGCGAGGACTGCGACCCGGCCGACATGGAATGCGGGGCCAAATACTTCTCGATGTCGTCCATTCCCGGCATCGGAAAGGCGATCAGCGCCGAGATCAGCGGCAGGATCACCGAAGGTCAGTACCTTCACATCGACCAGCACGCCGTCAACCTGAAGTACGGCGCCCTTATCAACTTCGCGCTGGAAAAGATCCTGCTTCCGCAGGTTTTCGGCGACGGTTCCGACGGACTTCCCGCGGTCGATACGTACGAAAAACTTGTCGGATCCCTGCTTGCCGGACGCCAGTGCTTAAGAACCATGTCGTGCTGCGCGGACTTCGACGCGACACTTACACAGAAATACACCTGGCTGCCGGCCGGGCTGGCGGGCGGGGCCTGCGAGGCTCTTCTGGACACTGCTGTCGGCTTCATCAGGGATCAGTTGAACCTGCTTGACGCGACGCCGGAAAACTTCACGCTCGGGACCCCGGAGGACGATCCGGCACAAATGTTCGACACGAACAACGACATGAAGTTCGACACCATTGGCAACCAGCTTGACCTTGCCAACTGGGAAGCCAGGCTCCAGATCGGATCTTCCGTCTATGACCCGATCGGCCTGTTCTGGGGCATCCGGAACTGACATTCCCGCCGACATTGAATATATGCATTCAGATATGAACCCGATACGGCTGGGGGTAATAACCAACCCCGCGGCCATGCACAACGAAAGATTCCCATACACCCACAAGCGCCTTGAAAAGCGCCTGGCCCAGGCCGGCGACGCGGTCCTTACGGCAAGCCTGGGCGAAATCGACGATGCGGTGCGAACGTTGCTGGTTGATCGCGGAATCAACGTGCTTGGGATAAACGGGGGCGACGGCACCATCCACAGCACCATCGGCGCGGTCATCGGGCTGCTTCAGGCCAACCCCGGAATCGCCAGGCCGACACTGCTGCTGCTCAACGGAGGCACATACAACATCGCCAGCCGCGCGATGCGCACCAACCACAACCCGGTTGATACGCTCAGGCGTTTCCAGGCCAGGTGGGGCGGCCAGCCGGTGGAAAAGGTCTCGACAAGGGAACTTGGACTCCTTGAGGTGCGGACAGAAGAGGGCCGGACCCTGACCGGCATGGTTTTCGGTTCCCAGGTGATCGCAAACGCCCTTGAACTGTGCGACGAAATCGGGGGCGGATACTCGGGATTCTCCAGGTTCCTTCTAAGGGGCGTCGCGGGTTACGCATTCAAGACCCCGTTCTTCCGGGAAAACAAATGGCGGCTTCAGCACCGGGCCGACCCGATTATCGTCGATTCCACGGCGGGTAACCGGACGGTCGGCGTGGTCGCGTCGACGGTTGACGTCAAGCTGGCGCGGGGGCTTGTGTGGGCACTTTCCGCCTCGTCGCCCGAGGAAGGCTTCCACAGCAAGACCATCTCGGCCGGAAACCCGTCCGACGTCGTGCGCCTTGTTCCATTCCTGCTGTGGGAACTTCCCCATCCCATGATCGTCGCAAGACCGCGCACGAAGATGATCAGGACTTCCGGCAATTTCACCCTCGACGGGGAGCTGTATCCCGACATGGGCCCGATCACGGTTACAATAAGCCCGTGGCGTTTCAACGTGGTCGCCGGGGAGGACCTGTGATGGATCGGCTTGCGGAAGGCACGGTGCCCCATCTTGACCTTCCGAACGACAATCCTGCCTTGAAGGGTGCGCGCAGGATTGCCCGGATGCTGTCGGCCGCGGGCTTCGAGGCCTGGCTGGCCGGAGGTTCGGTTCGCGACCTGCTGATGGGCAGGACTCCCATGGACTTCGACATCGCGACATCCGCCAGGCCGGAACAGGTCATCGCCATATTCGACCGGACCATTCCGGTCGGGGTTCGTTTCGGGGTCGTGATTGTCAGGATGTACGGCTTCGACTATGAAGTCGCGACCTTCAGGTCCGACATCGGCCACTCCGACGGTCGCAGGCCGGACGACGTTCGCTTCACTGATCTGCACGAGGACGTGAAGCGCCGCGACTTCACGATGAACGGCATAGTCTGCGACCCGGTAAGCGGATGCGTCGTTGACCTGGTCGGCGGGATTGACGACATCCGGAACGGTGTAATCAGGGCCATCGGGGATCCTGCCGAGCGGTTCCGGGAAGACCGCCTGCGCCAGATGCGGGCAATCCGTTTCGCGGCCCAGACCGGTTTTTCGATCGAGCCGGCAACCCTTGCGGCGGTCGCTGAAAATGCACCGTTCATCGTCAAGGTCAGCGCGGAAAGGATCGCCGAGGAATACAGGAAGCTGCTGGAATCAGGGGATCCGGCCCGCGGGCTTGAACTGGCCGCGCGCACGGGAACCCTGAATCACACCATACCGGAACTTTCCGCGGATGCGGCGGGCTCGGCCGTCGAGCTTGCCCGCCGGTTAAGCGGTGGGCCCATTGAACTGATGTGGGCGGCCGTGCTCCAGTCGCTGGACCCGCAGAAGGCCGGCGACGTTCTCCGGAGGCTGCGACGAAGCAACGCGATGATCGATTCGGTCGTCGCCATCCTGTCCGATGCCCGCGAAGCAGAAGCCGGCCCATCGGGAGACGTGGCGGCCGAAAAGAGGATGATACGGCGCAAATCCTTCGCTGACGGCCTGCTGCTGCTTCAGGCGGTGCTGGAAGCGACCGGGCGTTCAATCGATCCCGTCCTGGCGTGGCGCGAGCGTGCCGCTCAATGGAAGCAGGACGAACTGTTCCCCGAACCGCTGGTTTCCGGCAACGACATAATCGCGGCAGGGGTTGCAAGGGGCCCGGCGATTGCCGCGCTTCTGGACGACGTGGAAAGCCAGCAGCTTCGAAACGAGCTGGTGACACGAAACGATGCCCTGAATTATCTTGCCGGACTTCCGAAGATACGCTGAAACGGAATTTCACCTGACGCCAAGGAGTTCCACATCGAAAACCAGGGTGGCGTTCGGGGGAATTACACCGCCGGCTCCGCGCGCTCCGTATCCAAGCTCCGGCGGGATGATCAGCTTGCGCTTTCCACCAATCTTCATCGTTGAAAGACCTTCGTCCCAACCCTTGATCACGCGCCCCTGGCCAAGCGGGAAGGTAAACGGCTGTCCACGATCGACCGAACTGTCAAACTTCCTGCCATCCGTCAGCGTGCCGGTGTAATGCACGATCACAGTCTGTCCCGCCTGGGGAACGGCACCCTCGCCCACCTTGATGTCAACGTACTTCAGACCGCTCGGGGTCGTGACTTCCGCACTTTCAGCCTTTTCCACCTTTGCCTCCTTCGCCGGTTCTTCCTTGCAACCGGCCGCAAACGAAACCACAAGTACCGACGACAGAGCCACCAGGAAATACGACCTCATGTGAACCTCCACCGGGGCACGATCCCCGAAAAACAGACCGCCGCGTTCGTCAGCGGCCCAGCCTTGCCATCGCCACGATACGCTCCGCGAATTCACGCGCCGCGAAAGGCCCGGCCGCCGTCACGATCCTTTCCGAAACGACCACCGGGCTGTCAACAATTACTGCCCCGCCCATGGCCAGTTCATCCGCGGCCACCGGATGCGCCGTTGCCGGCCGCATGCTCAGCAGTCCCGCGCGGGCCAGGATGCCGGGGGCCGCGCAAAGGGCCCCGACGACGCAACCGGCATCGACAGCCGCCCGGGCAAGCTTAAGGATAAAACGACTGTTCAGGCACGCGGACACGCCGGAACCGCCAATGAAAACAACAGCGGCACACGACCGCAAATCGACTTCGAACAACGCCAGTTCAACATCGACCCATAGTCCGAAACTTCCACGGACAAGGCCCTTCTTCAGGCCGCAGACCCTCACATCCAGGCTTGTCCCCGGAACCAGACCGGTCGCGATGCCTCCGGATGCAGCCGCATCGAAAACTTCGCGGCAGATTGAATACTCGTCGTCGTTGAAGTCGCCGGGGGCCAGAACCATCATTATGGTCATCGGGTTTCCAGGCGTTCCGGGATTACCCGGGACATCCCCGGTTTCTTCGATTCCAGCCGGCAGGAAATCCATCCGAACCTCAATCCGCGAAGCCTGGCCAGCCGAAATCCCGGATGGCGGCGCCAATCATGTAAAGGGAGCCCGTTACAAGGACAGTCCCGGATTTTCCCGCAAGTGCCACTGCCTTTGCAACAGCATCGGACAGGCACGGCTCGACCATGACCGCCACGCCAGGTCGCACGTGCGCCACCGAAACGGCCGCCACGGAATGGGGGTCGGCGCCGCCTTCAAACCCGGCATGCACAATCGCATCCGCTTCCGGCGCAAGCAGCGCCAGAACGCCGTCATAATCCTTTTCGGGCCTGGTGCCATGAACCATGACCAGCGGACGCGACAGCGATGAAAGCTCGTTCTTCAGAGCCCGCGCCCCGTGGACGTTGTGACAGCCGTCAAGAATCACGACCGGGTCGCGGGCAACCATCTGAAAACGCCCCGGCCAGAAGGCATCTCGCGCACCTTTTACATACGCGGATTCATTCGCCGTCCGTCCCGAAACGGCCAGGAAGGCCTCGACCGCGGCCACGGCCAGGCACAGGTTGAACGACTGGTACCTGCCGGAAAGACCGGGAACCAGGGCGCGGTGAACGCGACCGCCAGATTCCCAGTCAAGTCCGTCAACACCTTCGCGACACGTGAAATCCAGCCCGTATCGAACCGGGCGGGCGCCGATTCTTTCAAGCTCCGGGCCGACGGTTGAACCGTAGAGCCCGTCTTCGACACCGGTTATGAAAGGCCGCCCCGGCCTTGCCACGCCAGTCTTCTCAAGGGCTATGGCTTCGACGGTCGAACCAAGGAACGACGTATGATCCAGTCCGACCGATGTCAGGACGGAAACCACCGGGTCGGAAACATTCGTGGAATCCAGCCTTCCGCCCATTCCGACCTCGACGACTGCGACATCGACGCCAGCCTCGGCAAACGCCATGAAACCAATCGCCGAAAGCGCCTCGAAGAATGTGACCTCAAGCGATTCCTTCTGCAGCACCCGCCTGAGTTCCTCGCCGAGCCTCGCGAAAGTCCCGGCGTCAACCATCCTGCCGTCGATGAAGACCCGCTCCCGTACATCGACCAGGTGCGGCGAGGTGAATCGCCCAGTCCTGAAGCCGGCCGCCCGCAGGATTGAATCGATGAAACAGGTGGTTGAGCCCTTTCCGTTTGTGCCCGTGACAATGATGACGGGGTAGCGCGACTGCGGGTGTCCAAGACGCTCGACCAGCGCGCGCATCCGATCCAGACCGGGGACGATGCCGGCACGCTGCAGGCCGCCCAGGAATCCGAGCTTCAGGACATCATCCATGATGTGTCAGGATCCTCTTGGCTACTCAAGGAAAGTCTTGAGCTTCTTCGAACGGGACGGATGGCGGAGCTTGCGCAGGGCCTTCGCCTCGATCTGGCGGATACGCTCGCGGGTAACCTTGAACTCCTGGCCGACTTCCTCGAGGGTGTGGTCGCTGCGTTCCCCAATCCCGAAGCGCATGCGAAGCACCTTTTCCTCGCGGGTGGCAAGTCCGCACAGAACCTTCCTCATCTGTTCGGCAAGATTGGCCTTCACGACCGAATCGGCGGGAGACGGCGTCTTCTTGTCCTCGATGAAATCCCCGAGCCTGGAGTCGTCTTCCTCGCCGATGGGCGTTTCCAGCGAAATCGGTTCCCTGGCGATCTTCATCACCTTGCGAACCTTCTCGACCGGAATTTCCATCTTCTCGCTGATCTCCTCGGGAGTCGGCTCGCGGCCGTACTCCTGGACCAGGTATCGGCTTGTCCGGACCAGCTTGTTGATGGTCTCGATCATGTGAACCGGGATTCTGATCGTTCTTGCCTGATCCGCGATTGCCCTGGTGATCGCCTGGCGTATCCACCATGTCGCGTACGTCGAGAACTTGTAGCCGCGGCGGTACTCGAACTTCTCGACCGCCTTCATCAGTCCGATATTACCTTCCTGGATCAGGTCAAGGAACTGCAACCCGCGATTCGTGTACTTCTTGGCAATGGACACGACCAGCCTCAGGTTGGCCTCGACCAGTTCCCATTTGGCCTTCTCGGTCCGCTTCTCGGCCGACATGATCGCCTGCTGTGTGCACAGAAGCTGATCCGCGCTCAGGTTGGCCTTCTGCTCGACTGCCCGGATCCTCTTCCTGGCGTTCTGGACCTTGTGATCCATCTCCTCGAGCTGCTCGATGGAGAAGGTTCGTCCAGAGTCCGAACAAGCCACGCGATCCGGGGACAGTTTCGAGTCGCGCAGCATCCGGCGAAGGGCCGGCAGATCCCCGACCTCCCTTTCCACGGCGCGAATCTCGCATCTGGCCATGTTGATCTTCCTGACGCAGTCCTTCAGGATTTCAACAATCTCGTTAATCTGGGACTGGTTCAGGCGCATCGCCGCCAGGGCCATTTTCATGTCTTCCTTGTGGCCGGCAAGCTGAGCCAGAAGCTGCTGTTTTGCCCGCGCCGACTGATTCGGCTTCTCAAGCAGCATCATTTCGCGATGAATCACCTTGTCCAGTTCACGAAGCTGATCGAGCAGATCCAGGACGCGCTTGCGCGTGGCAACCTCGTCCCCGACTTCCTCGTCCTCGTCCAGATCCTTGACGATCTGCTTGATGCTGACGCGCCCGCGCCGAAGGCTTTCCTCGAGCTTCAGTATCTCGGCGATGGCGATGTCGGTCTCCATTATCAGACCGAAGACCTCGAGTTCGCCCTCCTCGATCCTGCGGGCGATTTCGACCTCGCCCTCACGATTCAGAAGCGGAACCTCGCCCATGCGGCGCAGGTACATCCTGACCGGGTCATTCGACTTGCCGTAAGCTTCCGAATAGGAATCTTCATCTATGGGAATGGAGACCGAATCCTTCATCTTCGAGGAACCCTTCGAAGCGCCCCCCTCGACCACCTCGACGCCGGCCGTCCTGAGTTCAACCAGAACGTCGTCGATGTCCTCGACCGGTACATTGCCCCGGGACATGGCGACATTGACCTCGTCGAACGTCAGGTGGCCACCACGCTTCTTCCCCATGTCAACAAGGCGCTTGATCTCGTTCTTTTCCATTCCCCACCTCGATCAACCCGTGCGACTGCCGCACGTTTTTATCACAAAGTGCCCCTGAATCTCCATAAGGAAGGACCGGCTTCCTTCAACTGACGTTCGACGGCGGTCACATCGACAAGCAGACGCATCTTGGCATCCTCGTCGACGGCCCCGCGCATGGCCTGCTTCAATTCATTAAGGCGCCGATTCAGAAACGCAATCCTCAACTGAAGAAATGTCTCGTCAAAGGCGGCCTGCACATCAGAAATACCGGTCGGCATCGTGATCACCGAAGCAACCGCCGACATCACGGACCCCTGCTCGGACACCGCCGCAAGCAGTTCACCCTCAAGGTCGCCGCCGGAAGCATACAGGTCAAACATCCGGTTCAACACCGCAATCGCTTCCTCGGACTGGAAGTACTCCCTTCCGCCCCGATCCAGCAGCGTGTCAATCAACGCCGGACTCAAGGCCAGCAGCTTCAGCATGCTTACTTCAACGGAATTGGGAACTTCCGGCCCACGACCGGGAACATCAGTCTGACGACCTCCAAGAATTCCCTTCAGTTCACGGACATCCATCCCAAGGATCCTGGCGACCTCCTCCCGGTAAAGTCCGTACCTGATTCGATCCTTTTCGGCGGCAAGAACCCCCGATACTTCCTCGATAACCTGCCTTATTCCATGAGGGCTCCTTCCGAAGACTCCCACAAGCGAATCGACAAGCCAGGTAACCATTGGACGCGCATCGGCGACGGCAGCTTCGATTGCCTGCCGACCACCCCTTCGCGCCATGGAATCCGGATCCTCGCCGGAAGGCGTGGAAACGATGTAACCCTCGACGCCCTCCTCAAGAAGAATTGAGACCGAACGTCTTGAAGCCTTGTAGCCGGCCTCGTCGCCGTCGAAAAAGAGCGTAACCCTGCCGGCGAACCTTGCCAGTTGCCTGACCTGCTGTGGCGTCAGTGCCGTGCCGAGCGGCGCCACCACGTTCAGGACTCCCGACGCGGCCAGGGATATCACGTCGAAGTTGCCCTCGACGACGATTGCATGCCTCGACTGCCTTATCGCCTGCCTGGCCTGATAGAGCCCGAATACCATCGAGCCCTTGCGGAACACGGCCGTCTCCGGACTGTTCAGATACTTGGGTCCGTCGTCGTCCCCCGGCAGAATCCTGGCGGAAAAGGCGACCGCCGCGCCATCATTGTTGAATACCGGACAAATCACCCGGCCCCTGAACCTTTCGTAGTAGCCGGTTCCCCTGGTCGAAGGCAGCACCAGGCCGGCTGACTCCGCGATCTGCATCGGGACGCCACGTTTCTCAAGCATCCGTATGAGTCCGCCGCCGACGCCACCGAAACCAAGGCCATAGGCGGCCGCGGTCTGCTCATCCACCCCGCGATCGGAAAGATAGTCCCTTGCCCTTTCGCCTTCGGGTGCATAAAGGGAGGAAACGAAGTACTCCTGCGCAACGACCAGGGCCTTCATTATCTCGGAACGCTCCCGCGCCGCGGCTTCCTCGGCAGGATCGGAAGGCCTCTGCTGCGGGAGCTGAACCCCCGTCTCGGCTGCCAGCCGTTCAATCGCTTCCCGTTTGGTAAGGCCGGCAACTTCCGAGAGGAACGTAATCGCATTCCCACCGCGGTGGCATCCGAAGCAGTAATACATGCGCCTGGACGGGTTCACCGAAAACGACGGCGTCTTTTCGGCATGCATCGGACAGAGTCCCCATAGGTGCTGGCCGTTCTTGCGAAGCTGGACGTACTCCGATACCAGCCTGACGATGTCGGCGCGATTCAGGATTTCCCGGACGGCCTGGTCGAATTCCATGGACAAGGGATCACCAACGCGACACGAAAAGCGCCAACCCGATCCTTCCGCGGCGCGGGCAGGAAGCACGGGCGCGGTAGCATACAGGATATCCGCAAACTATGAAAGCGGGAATTTTGTTCGATAATCTCAGGTGCCGGAGAAGGGATACAGGCCGTTGCTGATCTCGAATTCGTACTGTTCGCAGGTGGGTGTCTTCAGCGGATCCCTGAATATCTTGATGAAAACGTCGGCGGTGTTGTTGCTGCACACGTTGGTGTTGACGGCACCGTATCCCGGACAGCTTCCGCACTTGTGCGGGTTCGATTCGACCCTCATGCACTCGGCATAGCTGGCCGGAGTATCACACCCGGGGGCCGTTGCGGTCGAACACGGGCATTCGCCCTTCCTGTCGCCGCCGGTTCCGGACGTGAAGTTGACGGCCCACTCGTGGTTGGAAGTTCCGCCGCAGATCTGGTTGGCAGCGGCGCAAGATCCGCGATACACGTCGAACATGAACTGGCTTCCGGGATTCTTTATGAACTTGACGCGGACATTGTAATTGTCGCAGCTTCCAGGCTCGCCGTTCCAGGTCGGATCCGAAGCCCGGAACTTGTACCAGTCAACGTCGGATGAAGGAACCACGGAACCCTTGCTGCTGTCTGAAGCGACCCGGAAACCGCTGTCGGGAACGATCCCGAGATCCACGGCCGAGTTGCAGGTCTGGCCGCCGACAGCCTCGACCTTGTCGGCCTGGCATTCACAACCGTCCGTGATGTTCTCGTTAACGTCGTACCAGGCCGGGACGTAATTTCCGAGTCCATCGACAGTCGCGCCGTCGCAGGCGCCAACCTTGCAGACCTTGTCGCACACGGTGGTTCCATGAAGCTCGACGCCGGGCGGCACCGGACAGAGCGAGGCCACATCGCCCTCGTCGGTCTTTCCGTTGCAGTTGTCATCGATTCCGTTGCAGATTTCATCGCCGGTCGAGTTGATTTCCGGGTCGGTATCGACACAGTCGCCGGCGCGGGTCGCGGTGTAGAGTCCCGTCGGCGCGCAGAGGCACTTGAACTTGCTGGGCAACCCGTAAGTATCCTGATCCGCGTCGAAATAGTACGGGGTGCACAGGAGCGCGTTTTCGCCGTCCGTCACGTCGTCGCAGTCGTTGTCGATGCCGTCGCACTTTTCCTTGCACTTGTTCGAATCCGGGCAGATCGCCGCATTGGCGTCGTCGCAGTCGCCAACCACGGTTCCGGTGAAGGGGGGCGTCGGATTGCACAGACACCTGCGTTCCCCCGGCTGGCCGAATCCATCGCCGTCGTTGTCGAGGGAATACTCCCTGCAGCCAATCGAGCCGTATTCGTCGGTGACCCCGTCGCAGTCGTCGTCCATTCCGTTGCAGACCTCGGCGACCGCCGGATTCATTCCGAAAGAGGAGTCGTTGCAGTCGCCGTCCTTGCTGGCGTACCCGAGCGGAGCTTCGTCGCCGCACACGCAGTGCTGGATTCCGATACCCCAGCCATCCTGGTCGTTATCGATGTAATAGGACTTGCATCCGACCGAGCCGGGATTGTCGGTTACGCCGTCGCAATCGTCGTCAACCTTGTTGCATGCCTCGACGGCCGGATTGCGGGCATCGCAGTTGGTCAGCCCGCCCGGGAGGCATTCGCGGGCGCCGGAGCACAGGCCGTTCGCGTTCGATATGAAACAGGAAGTCGAGGCGCCAAGATCTATCGCAAGCTGTGAACAGGTGCACTCGCCGGTCTGCGGCACGCACTGAAGGGCCGTCGATCCCCCAACTACCGAAACCTCTTCGCAGGAATATCCTTCCGGACACGGAACGTCATCCTTTCCACCGCACTGGGTTCCGCAGAAACTGCCAATCGACCCGAAGGCCACGCACTTGTCGCCTGAAACATCTATCGAAGTCGTGCATTCGGCGTTTGTCGTGCACGGACGGCACAGGAATACGTTCTGGGGGACGCAGATGTAAACGGGGTCGCCGGCAACAAGAACCTGGCGGCAGTCCCAGGAATCGGGACAACCGGTGCCGGCGCAGTTCTTCGAACAGACCATGCCCTCGGAAGACTGCACGCAGAAATTCGAATAACACTGACGATCACTGGTGCACGGGTACAGGAATCCGCCCGGAACGACGCCGGTATCTTCTTCCCCGGAGCCTTCGTCCACCGCCATCATGTCGGTGGCCTCCTCGACGGGGATGTCGCGCGGCTGGTTGAGATCCTCCTGAACGCCGTAGTCGATGATGATCACGGTGTCCCTTCCGGTGTCGGGCAGAACATCGGTTCCGCCTTCGTCAAGCGTGTCCGGGCCGCCGCCGCAGGAAACAAGGAGAACGGTCAACAGGAACCACATCGGCCGCTTCATCGGACGACCTCCAGCAAGCTTCAAGGATTAATCACCCTTAACCAGTACCACCGTGATGTTGTCACGACCGCCTTTCGTGTTGGCACGGCCGATAAGTTCGGAGCAGCAGCGATCAAGGTCGTCCCGAAACTCGTTGCACGTGTCCAGGATCTCTTCGTCGTCCAGTTCGCCCGAAAGACCGTCGCAACACAGAAGGTAGCAATCACCGGGCCGGAAATCCTCGAGACGGGTATCGACGACAACCGTCTCCTTCATGCCCAGTGCACGTACTATAATGTTTTTGTAGGGAAAATTCTTGATCTCTTCATCGGAGATCTTGGCGAGTTGCTTGTACTGTTCCAGAAGCGAATGATCCGTTGTCAGTTGTTCAATCCTGCCGTCGCGAATCCTGTAGGCACGGGAATCGCCGACATGGGCGACCGAGATCTTGTCCCCGTCAACGTGGAACGCGACGCAGGTGGTTCCCATACCCTTCTTCTCGCCGGATCCCGAAGCTGTTTCGAAGACCTTGAAGTTGGCCCACTTGATCCCGGCGACAAGACGGTTTTCCGCCATGGAGATGCGGCCGTCCGGCCTGTAGGGCCAGGTGGCCTCTGCGTCGCCGGACGACTGCCGGAAGAAATAGGCGATCTCCTCGACCGCAATCTGGGAAGCCACCTCGCCGCAGGCGTGGCCACCCATTCCGTCGCACACAACAAACAGGTTGTTTTCGGGAACCACCAGGAAATTGTCTTCGTTGTGATCCCTCTTGCGGCCGACGTCGGTCAACCCCGCGTATCGCAATTCCATCAGGCGCCTCCAGATACCGCGTTCACCCCAGAGCGGTGATGGTACCACTCATTGGACTATGCGGGCAATCACATACTAAGTCAACGATTACTCAACAAAACAACGCCTTACGATCCAGGCCGGCGCAAAAGGACGGGTCGGGACGAATCGAATCAGACTGCCCCGTAAGTCCGCCACTTTTTCACGCGGCAGTGGAATCGGACGACGCGCTGGCTATAATCCCGTCTGCTGCCGGGGAGGGAGCATCTCGATGGATCGAATCGTCGTCAAGGGTGCAAGGGAACACAACCTCAGGAACGTCACCGTTGGGATTCCCAAACTGCGGATGGTGGTGTTTTCCGGCGTCAGCGGTTCGGGCAAGACATCGCTGGCTTTCGACACTGTTTTCGCGGAAGGCCAGAGAAGATACATCGAATCGCTCTCCTCCTATGCCCGGCTCTTCCTGGGGCAGCTTGAAAAGCCGAAGTACGACAGCATCCAGGGGCTGACGCCGACAATTGCCATCGAACAGAAAAGCGCTTCGTCAAACCCGAGATCGACCGTCGGCACCATCACCGAGATACATGACTACCTGAGGGTGCTGTTCGCAAGGACGGGAACGCAGCACTGCCACATGTGCGGCAGACCGGTCTCCCGACAGGAACCAGCGCAGATTCTTCGGGAAATCATGGAAATGACCGGCGGATCTAGCGACGGGACGAAGGTGACCATCCTGGCGCCGGTGGCCCGCAACAGGAAGGGAGAGTACAGGGATCTTTTCAAATCACTGGAGGCCGACGGATTCGTCCGGGTCCGCATAGACGGCGGCCTCTATCGCCTGGACGAGGTTCCGCAACTCGACAGAAACAAAAAGCACGACATCGACGTGGTTGTGGACCGAATCATCGTCAGGCCGGGCGGCGAGGCCCGCTTGACAGATTCCATCGAGACCGCCCTGAAGACTGGCCGCGGACGCGTCATCATTATTCCGGAAGCCGGCGCGGAAAGGATTTTTTCGGAACACCTGGCCTGCGAGGAATGCGGCGTTTCCTTCCCGGAACTTTCGCCCCAGCTCTTTTCATTCAACAACCCTTCCGGCGCATGTCCTTCCTGCAACGGACTGGGTTCCTCGCTGTCGATCGACCCGGCAAAGGTCATTCCCGACCCCGGTCTTTCAATTGCCGAGGGCGCAATCGAACCATGGGCCAGGGCAATCGAGGACGGCGGCCTGACCGGGGAAATCCTGCAGAGCCTCGCCCGGCAGCACGGAATCGATCTGGACAGGCCTTTCAGGGATCTTTCGGCCGAACACCGCGACATCATATTGTTCGGGGATCTCGACCGCATTCCGGTCAAGTGGAATTCGCGAAGCTTCAACGGTTCGCTGACCGTCAGGTTCGAAGGCGTCGCCAGCATGCTTCTGCGACGGCTTCGCGAAACCAAGTCCGATGAAATGCGTTCGTACTACCAGCAGTACCTGACCGACAGCCCCTGCGAGGCCTGCCATGGCAGGCGCCTTCGGCCCGAGGCCCTTGCCGTAAAGGTGAACGGGATGACCATCGACCAGATGTCGATGATGCCGGTGGAACGCCTGATCCCGGCGATGACCGACAGGTCGGGGCCATCCGAAGCCGCCGCCGTGACCGACGAACTCAACAGGGAAATCCTTTCGCGGTTGTCGCTGCTGAAGAACCTGGGCCTGGGATATCTTGACCTTGCAAGGTCGGGCGCCACCCTGTCCGGCGGGGAGGCCCAGCGCATCAGGCTTGCCAGCCAGCTTGGAAGCGAATTGACGGGTGTAACCTACATTCTGGACGAACCGTCGATCGGGCTTCATCCACGGGATAACCAGAAGCTTATAAACACGCTCTGCCGACTGCGCGATCTGGGCAACACGGTAATCGTCGTGGAACATGACCGCGATGCCATCATGGCCGCCGACCATGTGATCGAATTCGGTCCGGGAGCGGGACGTCACGGTGGAGAGGTAACGTTCGAGGGCACTCCGTCCGCCATGCTCGAATCGGAGACGTCGCTTACCGGGGCGTACCTTTCGGGCAGGAAACAGATTCCGGTTCCGGCGTCGCGCCGGCCGGCAAGTGGCTTCCTGACTCTGCGCGGCGCCTCAGGCCACAACCTGAAGGAGATCGACGTCGATTTTCCGCTTGGAACATTCACGGTCGTATCGGGCGTGTCCGGTGCGGGAAAGTCATCGCTGGTCACCCACACGCTGAGCCCGGCCATGCAGAACAGGCTCAACGGCTCTCGACTTTCCTGCCTGCCGTTTGCGGGAATCGAAGGAGTCGAACTCCTGGACAAGATCATCGTCGTCAACCAGGAACCGATTGGACGAACCCCAAGATCCAACCCCGCAACATACACGAAGCTGTTTGACCATATCCGACGCCTGTTCGCCGAAACCAGGGAAGCCCGCGTATATGGCTACCAGCCCGGCAGGTTCTCCTTCAACGTCAAGGGTGGACGGTGCGAAAAATGCCAGGGCGCCGGTTCGATACGTGTCGAGATGCACTTCCTTCCCGACGTCTTCGTGACGTGCGGGGAATGCGGTGGAAAAAGGTTCAACGAGGCAACCCTGAGGGTTCGCTTCCGCGACCTGTCGATAGCGGAAGTCCTGGAACTTCCGGTCGATGAGGCCGCCGCCGTATTCAAGAATTCCGGACCGATCTCGCGGATTCTATCGACGCTTCAGGAAGTCGGCCTGGGATACATCACGCTCGGGCAGCCTTCGACGACCCTGTCCGGGGGCGAGGCGCAACGCATCAAGCTGTCGAGGGAACTTGCACGGATGGCGACCGGAAGGACGCTTTACATAATGGACGAGCCAAGCACGGGCCTGCACTTCGACGACGTCGCAAAGCTGCTGAAGGTTGTTGACAGCCTGGTTGATCGTGGAAACACCGTGCTGATGATTGAACACAACCTGGAAATCCTGAAGGTGGCCGACCACATAATAGATCTGGGGCCTGAAGGCGGCGAAAGGGGCGGAATGGTGATTGGATGCGGAACTCCGGAACAGCTGGCGTCAAACCCGCAATCCTTCACCGGAAAGTCTTTGCTGGAACTGCTTGGGGCATGATCAGAAAACGACGGTCGCGTTGACCCGCAGTGACGCGGCGGGCGAAGGGGCGTCCTGTCCCGGGTATCTCATGCCGGCAAGCGGAAAGAGAACCGCTGCGTCGGCACCGAGGAAAATGGTTTCCTTCCAGGAAGCGGCCAGCCTTAAGGCCGGTTCAACCCCCAGGGGCATGCGGCCGCCGGGAGTGCCTTCCTTGATGCAGGCGAACGAGGCAACCAGCGAGGCGCCGCCGCCGAGATTCCAGTCCCTTTCCTTCAGGAAAGTCCTGAAATATGATGGCTTGAAGTAAAAAGCGTTCGTAACCGATCCGATGATCTCGCGGAAAAGGATGGAATCGATCCTGTAATCCCTGTTGAACACGAAGTGATGAATGTTCCTGGTAAGGAATACTTCACTGTTCGTCAGGTTGTAGCAATTGCCGTCGGGACACGCCAAGGTGTGCCTGTCGTTGATGCCGAAATATCCGAGTGTGTTTCCGCCGCTTGCTGCGCCGGCGAGCAGGCCAACCTGATTCAAGCCGATGTCTATCAGGAATTCCAGCGCGCCGCCGAAAGACAGGAAGTCCTTGGATGTTTCCGTTTCCTCAAGGTTGCTCTGCAGGTGATCGACCTTGCCGTATGTCATGGCAAGCTCGGCCTCGAGCCTGAAACGAAGATCAGTCCTTGGTTTGTACTCAACCCTGGCCCAGAGGCTGGGCGTCCAGAAAAGGGCCCCGCGGGGAACGGTGGTGTACTTGTCCCATTCGTAACCCTTGGGATCGACATCGAGACCGCCTTCGGCCAGGTTCGAGTTCAGTATCCGGTCGGAGGAGAGATCCTGTACGGTGATGGCGTTATACATCCCCCAGTTGACCAGCGGTTTTCCCGCCTCCAGCCTTTCCTTCTGCTGCCTGCGGTCTTCCGGGGTCACCGGCGAGGAATCCAGTCCGAACGTCCAGCGCAGGGTATCGTCCATCGTCGAGTAGTCCGCCGGATACACGAAGTACCCGAAGGGCGAATCGGACGAGACACCCTGCCCGACGATCTCCAGGCCGGCCTTGATATACGTGATTCCGATCTTGGCCTTCAGGAAAAGGCCGTCAACGTAATCGCCGTAGTCGGAGTCGAGGTGGAAACCACCACTTCTGACAAGACCAAGGCCGAAATGCTCCGGCACCCGTCCACCGGTGACATGGAGCACGCCAAAAAGAAAAAGATCGGCCCAGACGGCCTTGATCCTTACCGAATCCTTGAAGCCGGAAATGCCGGTTGAAGGCCATGACTGGGTTCTGGCCTGAAATGCCATCGGGTACCCGGCATCACCGGTGAAAGGCGTTTCGCCCATCACAAGGTTGTCCAGGAAATCAAGCGTGGTTCCGATGGTCAGCAGTTCCCCGATTCTGGCCGAAGGCGTCCACCTGAACCGGATGTTCGCCGACACGGCGGTTCCGGCCACGTTGCCGAGCACCCCGGAAGCCCCTTTCGAGGCGGCTGTCGGCGGCGTGCACGGGTCGTCCCCGTCCGGGGGCGTCATGCCGAGCGCGAAATTGTGAAGAGTATTCAGCCTGAACCTGAAGTATCCGTGATTCTCGAATGTCACGAACGGTTTCGCGACCACGTCCGTATCGTCCGATGTGGGGACGACCTTGATTTCCTCGGCTGCGGGCTGGGCCTGTTCCTCGACGGGCGACACCTGGGAAAAGGCCCGGCCGGCCGCAAGAACCATCAGGGCGGCCGAAAACAGGCCCGCGCACGATGTGATGATTTTGCCGGAATCAAGGGCCATGAGGTACACGCCACCCCTGGAGACAGTCGAAGCATCCTAAGGTGAAACGGCCCTTTCTGTCAATGGAACCGGCGCTCCCGAATCCGTTACCATTTACCTGTCCCGATGCTGTACGATCCCGGACATGGACTTGTCACAAAAAACCCGGGCGTGGTGGGTGCCGCTGGCGCTGGCGACCCTCGCGACGGCCCTGCCGGCCTTCACCGGGCCGGCTGCGGCCCAGTCAACCGGGCCCGGCGTGTCCATCAATGAATTGATGCCGTTGCCCGGGCAGTCAGATCCAGTGGCCGGACAGTGGATTGAGCTGAAGAACCTGTCCGACACCCCCATCAACGTCCAGGGCCTGGTACTGATGACAAGTTCCCTGGACGGCTTTCACACCATCAGCCCGACTTCCGACATGACTCTTGAGCCGGGGGCCCTGCTTGTGATGGGCCCCGCAACCCAGTCAGATCTGAACGGCGGCGCTCCGGTGACGTACGCATACGGAAACGACATCCAGATGAATCCCCAGGCCGACATGGTATTCCTGATGAAGGCAGGCCGGATGATTGATTACGTGACGTGGGGAAGTTCGTCGATTCAGATTGAACAGGGCTTCGCTCTTTCCCGCGAGCCAGGTTCGCCGACAACCGTGAACTGGTGCAGATCCAGGGCGTCATTCGGTGCGGGGGATCATGGCACGCCGGGCGAGGAAAACACCTACTGTGACGACGATCTTGATACGTTCAGCGAGGACGAGGGCGACTGCGACGACACGAACTCCATCATCAGGCCGGGTGGCGTCGAGGCATGCAACGGTCTGGATGAGAACTGCAACGGTTTGACAGATGACGGAGTCACTCCGCCCGATGGAGTCTGCCCTTCAAAGGGAGTCTGCGCCTCCATTGTTCCGGTATGCGTCGGTGCCGCCGGTTTCATCTGCCCGGTCGTGGCGGGGTGGGAGCCTGACGGGGAAACCCTGTGCGACGGGCTCGACAACGACTGCGACGGGCTTACCGATGAACTTCTCCGATTTAACGGACTTACCCTCGGCACGGCCTGCACGTCACCGGGAGAGTGCGGTTCAGGGGCTGTGGTGTGTTCCCCCGACACTCTGCGGGCCACCTGCTCCACGATGCCGGACGGGACGACGCCGAAGTCCTCGGAAGAAATCTGTGATGGCCTGGACAACGATTGCGACGGCTTCACCGACGAAGGATTCCGGGTTGGTGAAAAATGCAGCGCCGGCCTGGGCGCCTGCGCCAGGTCGGGAACTCTCGCTTGCGATGACGACGGCGGGGCAAGGTGCCTGGCGGAACCGGGCAATCCCCAGCCGGAACTGTGCGGCGACAGGATTGACAACAACTGCGACGGGCTGACAGATGAAGGATTCGAAACCGGAGTTCCCTGCCGAATGGGAACCGGCGCCTGCGCCGTATGGAGCCGGTACGTGTGCGCACCCGACATGCTTGACGTAACGTGTCCGGCGGTTCCGCTGGAACCTGCTTCCGAGATTTGCGACGACCTTATCGACAACGACTGCAACGGATTCACTGATGAATCCGGATGCCGCAGACGACATGGCGGATGCTCCGCGACGACCGGTGACGGAACGATGCCGTCACCAGTGCTGCCCCTGTCGATGCTGACCTTTATCCTCATCGGGCTGATCGCCATCAGGGCCGCCACCGGGGGAATGATGACCCGTGATCCCCGCGACAACCGCCTCGACAATCATTGACACGTCGGCCGGACCCGGAGGATCCCCGCCAGCCATCGTGAATACCGGCCTTTCGTATAACCCGGCATCCGGCGATTGACCAAACGAAACCTGGCAGACGCAGCCCCCCGTCGGACGGCAGCACTCCCGACAGGCAAATATCCCGTCCCCGTTAATGGAGAAGGCCGTCTTCGCGAGCCCGCAGAGCGGACATTTTCCGTCAACGGGCGCATGACCCAATTCGCCGGAAAGCGCGAACACCGTTTCAAGCAGAATCATGTGGGCTGCCGCGGATGGAGCCTTTTCCAGTTCCCCGAACGACTCGACAAGCCTGTCAAACATTCCAGGCCCGAACGGGGCATCCCGGGAGACATTCCGGACGGCCTGCAGGATGGACTGCCCAGCCTGAAGCCGCTCAAGCGATTCGTGTATGCCGGGAAAGAAACGCAGCGGTTCGGCCCCGACCAGCACATCGAGCCCGCCCCGTCCAGGGGAACGAACCACATCGAGGACGATGAAGAAATCAAGCACGCCAAAAAAGCGACGCCGGCTGTTGCGGGCGGATCTGGCAATGACCGAGACCGGACCGTCGCCCCTGGTCATCAGGCCCAGGATAAGGTCATTATCCCTGAAGGGAACCCTGGAAATGATAAAAGCCGGGGATGCTCCTGACCCTGTTTCAGGCATTTTCACTCCCAGGCACCCCGGGCGTTCAGCCGCGTCCCGACAGCAAGACGATACCCAGGATGACCGCGGCGACTACGACCATCGCCCCGAAAACCGCGGCCCCAACCGGTAACCGCCTGCCCGAAGGCCTCCTGCGTCCGGTTCCGATCGTGATCCAGGTCGGTTCCGGCGGCCTTGGAAGGTCAACCTCCCGGACACCGGCATCAAGACCGGAACGCTCAAGAGCATCAAGGGCATGACGTTCGTCGATGCCGACCGCGCGCGCCCAGGAAATCACGAAACCCCTGACGAAAACCTTACCCGGAAGTTCCGTGAAGCGCTCGTCCTCGAGCGCGCGCACCGCGGCCGGGCTGAGCCTGATCATCCTGGCAAGTTCGTCCTGACCCAGGCCGGCCGCCTCGCGCCCTTGCCTGAGCATGCTTCCGATACCGTTCATCGCCGGCCCCCCGGCCTTATCACAATGCTGACGCCGGAAGCGGAAGGCGCGATGAAGACGGATCTGTCGGGATCCGGCTTCAGCACGGCAAGCAGAATGGTCGAAAGCAGCCCGGCGCCGGCCGTCACGTAACCGGCGATCGCCGCATCGCCGTATTTCCGTGAAAGAGGTCGATCCGAATCCTCGGTTTTCTGCTGCATAACATTCAGTGCGATTCCCGCGGAGAGAAGTCCGACGGACAAACTGCCAGTGACCCAGGGCCAGGGCCATTTTCGTGCCTTTCCAAGTTCCAGTGGCGATCCCGCCGGTGAAGTGAATGTAACGCCTTCTCCCTCGGGAACAACATCGGCCAGCACCCTCCCCGGGGGCATGCCGAGCCTGTCGTGAAGAAGCACCAGACGGCAGCCTTCGGCCCCGGAAGGAACGATCCCGACCACCGAAGCGTCGAGGGCGCGGCCAATAGCTCCGGCAACGGCCGACGGGTCGCCATCGGTCACGAACGACCATGCCCCCGACTGGGTGAGCCTGACACCGGGAAGCACCGCGAAGGTTGCCGGCAGCCCGTCGAAATCCACCGTGGCGGTCATCCAGAACACCCGGCCGTCTTCAGTGCCTTGAACGTCGATCCTGTGCCTGCCCGCAGGGAGACCGACATCGAAAGCTGTCGTCCTGGAACCGACCGCGACGCCGTCGATGAAGATTTGCGGACAGGCGCCGCCGCAGATGAAACGGACGTTGTCGGCAGCCGCCTGGCGGGCCATGCCCCTGTCGGAGGCGACCTTATGAACAAAAGCCGCGACATCGGGAGGGATGTCCGGGCCGGGAAAAACGGCGGCGCCACAGATGGGCTCGACTCGGGAAACCCATGACGATGCGGACTCGGGCAATCCCTGGATCAGCAACAGGCGGACAAGCAGGGCGGCCGCACCGCACGCCAGGGAGTGCAGATCCGGATTCGCGGCGGAAAAGCATGGGCTTGCAAAATGACGTTCAAGGGCGGCCGTGGTGACGCGCGCTGCCTCCGCCGTGTTCATGCTGTCGAAAAACAGCGAGCTTCCACGGGCCAGTTCATCCGCGACCGAAGATGCCGCGGTTCGTGAAGGTTCCGGAGCGCATTCCGGCACATCCGCCAGAGGCACCCAGACAAGACGGTCTCCGAAAACACCGGGCCGGTCAAACATGTTTGCCAGAAGGTCGGCGGCCCCTTCGACCGTTATCTTTCCGTGGGGAGTCTTTCCGACGGACGCGTGGGAAAGGAATACCGCGGGGGCGGACGCCTTCTGAAGAGCCAGCGCCGGGCTGGCCGACAACGTCAGGGCAAGGATGGCGGAAAGGATTTTTGACAAGGCCTTCCCCCGCAACACCATGATCCGTCACGCCCCGGGCCTTGCGGCCAGCCCGCCTTCAAGCTCGCACGCCGCCGAAAGTGCCATGACGGTAGATAAATCGTCCGGATCCATGAAAAGTGCGATTTCCAGCAGAAGAACGGCCAGGGAAGGTCTGTTTTCAAAGGCCTTTTCCGCCCCGCCCTGCAGCATCGCCACCAGTTCCTTCCTGTCCAGGGCGGTGGAAGCACGCTTTGAAACCGCGCGCAGAGCTTCCACCATTGGCGCCTCCGGCGTGGTCGGAACCGAAAGGATAGCATCGATTCCGCATCTCATCGCTGCCCGGACATCGAGCGCCGAAGCGGAGACCAGAAAGGACGCCGCATCGACCCAGCGGCCGGCGAGCACCGACAGATCCGCGCCCTGCAGAAGCACTTCGAGCATCCCGTCAGTGTCTGCCATGCCTTCAGCGACCGCCATGACGTGCCCGATTGCCGAATCCAGATCCCCGGCGGCGACCGCACTCTCGATCGCCGTGGCGTCAACGGCGACGCCGCCTGCTTTCCTTACGCCGAGATCCTCCAGGGCTTCCCTGACCATAGCCAGCCCCGACACGTCACCGGCCGCCGCAAAAATCTTTTCGCCGGCCATCAGCAAAGTCATGTCGGCCGGATCCATCCTCAGCAGTTCGGTCACCGCGCCGGCCGCGACCTGTATCTGGCCGGAAGCCTGGGCGGAGTCCATCAGAATCTGCAGAAGCCTCCTTCTGTGCCCCGGATCGGAGGCGTGCTCGAGCCTGAGGCGGGCCAGCCCGACCCGATCCGAGAAACGGCCAAGTGACGCCCATATGCCGTCGAGCATGTCAGCGGCCTCGTCGCAGCCGGGATCGGCATCGACCGCCTGAACAAGCAATTCGGCACACCTGCGGCGCAGGCCGAACTTGTCCTTCAGGGCCTTTGCGGCAATCAGAAGGAGTTCACATCTTTTCGAGCCGGAAACCCCGTCCGCCGCAGCCTTGAAAAGTTCAATGGCTTCGGCGATCTGGTGTTTCTCCCTTGCAACTGCCAGCATCATTTCAAGGATTTCCGGATCACCGGGGCTGGAAACAAGCATTTCCCTGAGTGCACCCCATGCGGCCGGCCTGCCGTGCACCGCATCGCGGGCGGCAAGAAGGAGCATCGATGTCCGGTGAACGGCGGAGCTCGCCCCGCCGAACCGGCCACGCGATGCCAGATCAGCGAGATCCTTCAGCCACGAAGCAGCGGGGGCGTCAAACCCGTTGACCTCCATCCTGTCAACCATGGCCCTGATCACGTCCGGAACCATGCGCCCGGGAACGAGTGCAAGCGAACGAAGCCTGGAGGTCGAGGCGTCAAGCGGTCGGCCGAGCCGGTCGAAAGTCAGGGCAACCGCTTCGAGAATTTCCCTGTTTTCCAGGCCCGCCGTTCTGATTTCATTCAGAAGATCCAGCGCCATGGATGGCGCGAACCTGTCGATGACGCGGGAAACAAGAACGGCGCAACGGGCATATTCGCTTCTGGAGCCTTCCATTTCAGCAGCAGCCAGAAGCCTTCTGCAAAAGGCCAGGTACGTCTGGTCGTCAATCCAACCGGGATTTTCATGACCCGTCAGGACAACGGCAAGGAGTGCCGGAACCGATTCAGGATGATCCCCGCCCAGTTCGACCGCACGGGCCATTACTTCAGGCCACAGAACCGGAAAAGCGATGGCGGATTCGATGAACTTCTCAACATCGGAAGGACTCAGTCCAGCCACTGACAATAATTTAAGAATTTCAGAAGGTTCAGCAATTATGGCTGCCGGAGAATCACCGGTCGGCATCTCCCGGCTGTCAACACCCCCGGATGCCTCGACAAACGAAAACTCGATACGATCGTCCAGAACCCTGTATCCGGAAAGCACCAAACCGTCCATCAGGGGAAGCTTGAAACCAAGACCGGACATAAGCGGTTTCAACGCATCCCTGGCCAGCGAAAGCCGACATGTCCGACCATCCGTTCCCGAATCGAACTTTCTCGCAATCTCCAGACCGACCGATTCCCAGGATGCTTCAACAAGTCGAAAAATCCTGGGACTTGATAAAACCATGTCAACCTGGCCGCGTCCTCCGCAATGGAATCCGGCCCTGACGGAATACGGAGCGTCTTCCCTGTATCCCGAGATCACCATGGTCGTCGAATCAGCCCTTTCAATCGTGACTTGATCCCCTCCGAATCCGGCCATGGCCGAAAACATGTCGAATCCGGCCTCGATTCTGACCGATTTCAGAACCGTCAGACTGTTTCGCAACGATCTCGGCCCGGCGGTGTAATCAAAAGGGTACTCAATCCATGGAACCGAAAGCACCAGGCCGGATATTCCGACCGCTCCGCCATTAATCCGGGACATCGCCTGATCAAGACGAAGGGATACCCCGTCCGGCGTCATCTCAAGCGAAAAAAAGCTCCTGGGCGCCTGGACCGCAAGCGCCATGCAGGAGTCAGTCCCTGGAACCATCAAACCCTCCCGTCGTGGCCGGAAATTCAAATCCCCACCGACCATGCGATTCTAGATGCGCCCCGGTCCGTTGTCGATGTCGGCATAAGAGTACCCCGAATCATCATCACTGTCCTTGTGGCCTATTCAAGCAGATAAGGGTATCAAGGTTGTTCAACGATGTTCATCTTCAATCGAAATGATTCGTAATGATTGGATTTTGACACGATAAGCCGCTGTTCATGGTTCTGTGTCATCATCTTCGATTGACGACCTTGTTTGAACAGCCTGCAGCGGCAGGAATGAAACATCCACATGTTTTGAACCGTCGTTCCCGCTTTCACCTTTGATTTTGCTACAGGGTTTTGAACCGGTTTTCCGACAACCCCGTCAGTTTGCCAACACCATCCCTTGAAAGTACAATATGGGCGACCGGCCCCCACGACCGGTTTTTTTTTCAAGGTCGGAATGTGGTTCTGCCATCCCGACGGAGTGTGTGACAGATGGTATTGGACAACGGAACAAAATCCGGAAGGCCGATGTGTTCTTTCTGTGGAAAACCGAAGACTTCCCAGAGACGCCTGGTTTCAGGGCCAGGTGTATTCATCTGCGACGAATGTGTCGATATGTGTTCCTCGCTGCTTTCCACCCAGCAGGAACGTGATGCCTCCATTCCGGCGGCCGAATCGGGAATGGTTCGCCCACGGGACATGGTCAAGGTTCTCGACGAATACGTTATAGGTCAGGAATACGCGAAGAAGGTTCTGGCCGTCGCAGTTTACAATCATTACATGAGGATAAGGAACGGCAGCCGGCGTATCGGGCGGGCAGTCGAGATCCAGAAAAGCAATATTCTGATGCTCGGGCCGACCGGAAGCGGCAAAACCCTTCTTGCGCAGACCCTCGCGAAGGTATTGAACGTGCCGTTCACCATCGTGGACGCCACATGCCTGACCGAGGCGGGATATGTCGGGGAGGATGTCGAAAACATCATCCTGGCCCTGCTTCAGGCCGCCGACTGGAACATTGAGCAGGCACAGCAGGGCATCATCTACGTTGACGAAATCGACAAGATTGCCCGCAAGGCGGACAGCCCGTCGATCACCCGCGACGTCTCGGGGGAGGGCGTGCAGCAGGCGCTGCTGAAAATCCTTGAGGGAACCGTTGCCAACGTTCCACCGAAGGGTGGAAGAAAGCATCCGCAGCAGGAATACATCCAGGTGAATACCACCAATATCCTGTTCATCTGCGGCGGCGCATTCGTCGGTCTTGATGAAATTGTGTCCGAGAGGCTGCGCGGCGGAACCATTGGTTTCGGCACCAGGGTCGAGGCAAGAAAGAAGGATTCCATCGGCGACATCCTTCGCGACACCGAACCGGAAGACCTGATCAAGTTCGGCCTGATTCCCGAATTCGTCGGTCGTTTCGCGGTTACGGCCAGCCTTGATTTGCTGGACGAACATGCCCTTGTCAGGATTCTTTCCGAACCGCGAAATGCCTTGATCAAGCAGTACCAGGCGATTTTCGAGATGGAAGGGATACAGCTCGAGTTCTCCGAAGATGCCCTGGGGGCGGTCGCCCGGCAGGCAGTGGCCAGGGGCACCGGGGCTCGAGGACTAAGATCCATTATGGAACGCGTGATGCTTGACCTGATGTTCGATCTTCCCGGAAACAAGGAAGTCTCGCGGGTTCTGATCGGGGAGGACGTTGTTTCCGGCAAGGGCGGTCCCGTCATCGAATACGGCGGCAAGGCAAAGACGGCGTGAAATGATGAAGCCCCTTTTCGCACCCTGGAGAATGGAATACGTCAAGGATGCGGCGGCACCGTGCGACTGCTTCCTGTGTCCGTGCCGTCAGCCGAATCCTGAAGGTGATCTTGTGGTCTTCCGCGGTTCGAAGGCATTCGTGGTGCTTAACAGGTATCCTTATGTCGCCGGGCACGTCATGGTTGTTCCCTACAGGCATCTTTCGAGTCCCCTTGATCTGGAATCTTCCGAAATGGCGGAACTCGGGGTGCTGATCAAGAGGTCGGTTTCAGCCATCTCATCTGTTTATCAGCCCCAGGGATTCAATATCGGGATGAACGTGGGACAGGCGGCGGGCGCGGGCCTGAAGGATCACATACACGTTCACGTGGTTCCCAGATGGAACGGGGACACGAATTTTGTTCCGGTTATCGGCGATGTGAAGATAATTCCAGAGTCGCTCGACGTTACCAGGCGACGCCTGGAGATCGCTTTCTTGGAGCAGGAGGTTCAGACATGAGGACAGGTTTCATCGCGGGTACGCTTGTGCTGGCGCTGTTCGCGGCCCCGTTCGCGGCCGGGGCGTCGCCGGTCGCCGAGAAGTTCTACAAGGATGGAGTCGAGTTGGCGAAGAACAAGCAGATGGGCGAGGCAATCGCCAAATTCCAGAATGCTGTCGCGTTCGAGCCGAAGACTTTCAAGTACCACCTGAACCTGGCGTATGCCTATGACTGGGCCAACCGTCTGCCCGAGGCCCAGGCTGCGTATGAAGTCGCGATGAAGATTGGCAAGAACGCGATTCAGGCGGTCAAGGGACACGCCGATGTCTGCCGTCGCCTGAAACTGTTCAGCCTTGCCGAGAATTCATACCGGCTCGCCCTGAAGAAGGAGCCGAAGGATCTTGATTTGATCATGGGCCTCGGGGCATCCATGGCCGGCCAGGACAAGCTCGATGAGGCGCTGAGCGAGTACCAGAAGGCGATGAAGTTGTTCCCGAAGGAGGTTCAGCCGGCATTCAAGGCGGCCAACGTGTTAAGGAAGAAGGGCGACCTTGATGGAGCGATCGCGCATTATCGGATGGCCATGGAGCGCGACCCGGCATACGCGAAGGCCGAATATGGACTGGGGCTTGTTCTGCGCCAGAAGGAAGACTACCCGGGCGCGAAGAAGGCCCTTGAATCCGCCTGCAAGCGCGGTGTGAAGTCCTCGTGCAAGTTCTATTACAAGATCAAGGATAAGTGATTCGAATCACGCGCCCGTCCTGTCTGGGAAGTCCCCGCGTTACAAGGGCTCGCGCCCTACTGAGTCAGCGGTTCAGTTCCCCGGACCGGAAGCGACCTGAGACGCCCTGTCATCCTTCCGACGTACGCCAGGAAATCATGCCTTTGCGGTTCCCCCATCGACACTCCCGGAAAATCGGAAAGAAGTCGCGGGTGAACAAATTTTCCGTTCTGGGCCACCGCGAAGTGAAGGAACGAGCCCTTCGCCCTCGCCGAAGTTCCAACGGTTCCGATCTGCGTCCTGCGATCGACGACGGAACCCTTTGTCAGGCCCTTCCTGATTGAGTCCAGATTGGCGTAGTAAGTCTGAATCCCGTTGCCGTGCCTGATGACGACCATCCTGCCGTGGTCGCTCTTGTATCCCGCGAAGATCACCTTCCCGTCGGCCACCGCCATCACGGGGGTTCCGGCCGGAGCGGAGTAATCGACGGCCCGCCCCGGAGTATATGCGTGCAGTATCGGGTGCAGCCTGCGCCTTGCCTGGCTGGACGTGTAGCCGTTGTACTTGATGGGCGTCCTTATGAAAGGACGCTCTATCGACGAACCGGCGGCATCCCAGTACGAAACCCGTCCGTCCTCCTCCTCGTGCATGAATACTGCGGCCGAGGCGACCTTGCCTTCATACAGGACTCCTTCTATCCGGCCATACCGCAGGAAGTTGCCGTTGAGGCTTTCCTTGATCGCGACAAGCCTGATCGTGTCGCCGCGGCGCATGTCGGTGAAAAGGTCGAACTGGCTTTCAAGAAGGCCGACGACAAGTGGAACCAGCTCGCGATCCAGTCCGCAGGTTCGGAAGGATTCGTACAGGGAACCGTCGATCCTGCAAGCCGACTCGACGATTTCCTTGTCGGTCGGAAGCTGTTTCTTCTGAACCTGGAACCCTTCGTCGCCGACGGCGGCCTCGAAGTAATCAACCGCGCTGAGGGGATACTTCAACGCCACCACCTTCCCGTCGGCATCGACTTCGGCGATGAACTTCTGGCCAGGTTTGAGCTGACGCATGTCAATCTTTTCGGAAAGGGAAGCCAGGGCAAGTCCGGCGGTCACCGCATCCACGCCGGCCGCGGTCAGGGCCCTGGCCGGGGTCTGGCCGCTTCCGAGCCTGACGTTGACGGTTCTGGTTCCCGACCGGGAGCCACGTCCGCGCTCCGGGCTGAGTCCCGGGAACGGGCCCTCCGGGGTCGCGGGGACCGATTCGATGGCCGCAAGGCGGACATCAAGCGAGGGGCGTGTCGCAGGCCGGTCATACCCGTCAGCGTAGGCGTTGACCAGGGCCAGCAGAAGAATCATGAAGAGCGACGGCCAGGCCGAAATCCTGATGTTCCTGGGACTGTCCAGTCCTTTTATGATAAGAGGATCACGCATGCGGCCCCTTCACGGATGCCAGGTCGGCCAGATTATCCGGCCCGACGCCCGCCGCGTCAATCGCCGTTCATCAACGGGGATGTTCAAAAGCGGCTGCAAGCAAACAGAATCACAGTGAAATCGGTAACCGTTTCAGAATGAATCATTTCTCGAAGCAAAGCGGGATCTCTGGGAATTAAGTCATAAATTTCGGGAAGTTCCGCATCTTTCCCCGGTTTGACAGTTCCTGCTTGAATGTCCGGTGGCAGTTCCATTATAATACCTTGGCTTTGCTATTGTTTCGTTCCAAATTCTGTCAGGAGAAGGAAAATGAAGAAGGCCGCTCTTGTGGTCCTGGTAGCCTCTTTCGCCACTATTTTTGTGGCGTGCGGCGCCGCCGAGGACAATTCCTGTGAGACCAGTGAGAACTGCGTGTTCGGTGAAGTATGCGTCGATCTGCGCTGCATCGAACGTCCGTGCAACGGCAAGGGCGACTGCGTGACTGGCGAAGTCTGCGTCCCCGGTGAACTGGTCGGCAAGGAACCCGGCATGAAGTACTGCTCGGCTCCGTGCAGCGAACTGAAGCCGTGCGAACTGCCCCTGGTCTGTGGCGCCGATGGAATCTGCAAGACCGGCAGCGGCACCGAAGACGTTATCGGCGACACCAGCGAGCCCGAGGATGTCGTGCGCGATGTCGCCCCCGAAGTGGCCGCGGATGTCCCGGCCGAACTTCCGCCGATCGAAGTCGAAGTCGACTGCAAGACCTGCATGACGACCGCCGACTGCGGAACCGGTTACTCCTGTCAGCCGGTCGGTGCCGAAAAGCACTGCCTGCGCGACTGCAACAACGACGGCGACTGCCTGGCGGCTTACACCTGCTACGCCTCCGGCACCCAGAAGAGCTGCCTGCCGGTTTCCTACAACTGCGTGCCTTGCAGCTTTGATTCGCCCTGCCAGGATGGGCAGTGCTGCGACTTCGGAACTGGTCAGTGCAAGAATTGCCGTGATGTGTGCTTCACCTGCACGTACGACTACGACTGCGCTGCCGGCCTGCGCTGCTATAAGGAAACCGGAAGCGCCAACGGCTTCTGCGTCGAGGAATGCAGCGAGACCGAATGCACCGACACGGCCCATTTCCAGTGCAACGACAACGGCAAGGGCGTCGAGATCTGCAAGCCGACGACCGAAGGCTGCGGCGGATGCACCGAGCCGACCCCGTTCCCGTTCGAGGGTGGCTGCGTCGATTGCCGCAACAACGATGACTGCGCCGACAACGAAATGTGCAACACGCTTGAACACAAGTGCATCCCCAGCACCTGCGGCGGCGATACCATCATGTGCGAAGCCGACATGAAGTGCCATCAGTGCTGCACCGACGACGACTGCCTGCGCTTCCCGGAAGCGACCGGCGTGTGCCTTGAAGACGGCACGTGCGACGGCGTGGTTCCGTGCGGCGGCCTGTGCACCCCCGACTTCCCGATCTGCACCGTTGTCCAGGGCGTTGAACAGTGCGTTCAGTGCGCCACCGACGCGGACTGCGCGATGATCAACGCCGGCTGCACCTGTGTCGGCGACCCGCTTTTCAGCTGCATCGACGAAACCGGCGCGATCTGCCAGAGCCCCGGCGTATTCTGCCAGGCGACCTGCGAGGATTCCGGCGACTGCCCACCCACATCGACCGGCGGCGCCATGGAATGCGCCATGATCAGCGGCGGCACGACCGGTTTCTGCTATGACCCGTCCGGTTCCTGCGACGGCTCGTCGTCCTGCTGCGCCCCCGGCAAGAAGTGCTATGACCTTATCCTCCTGCTGATGTCCGGCATGATGGGCGGCATGGGCGGCATGCCGATCGATCCGTCGATGATGCAGAGCGGTTCCGGTTACTGCGAATGCAGCACTGCCGAAGACTGCATCAACGGCAAGTCCTGCACCGATATGTCGATCATCTGCGTCATCGCGGGCCTCGCCGCCGGTTTCGGCGACATGATCTGCCCCGGTGGACAGCTTTCGCCGACCATGCCGCAGAAGATGTGTCTGGACTTCGCCGACCTGCTTGCCGGTATTTTCTGATCCGCTTTCCCTTCCACCTTCTTCCGGGATAATCCGTTCCAATATTCTGAACGCCAGTCCGTCGATTCCGCCATGCTGGTAGTACAATAGGCGCGGTCTTTCGGAGCCGGGGTTCCGATGCACAGCAACTTCAACATCCTCGGTATGGACTTTCCGGCGTATTTCACGCTGCTGATGGCCGGATACACCTTCGTGATCCTGCTGGGGCACCACGACTGGGTCTCGCGTGGACGCAGGAACAACGTAATCCTGGATCTGGGCATCATCCTGATCCTTGCCGGCCTTCTGGGTGCAAGGCTGATGCACGTCGCGGCCGACGGCCACTTCATGGACTACGTCAATCATTGCAGGGATCCGCTGAAGGTCGAGGGCGAGCTTTTGCCGGGCGAAAGGAAGTGCGCAACGGCCGCGGAATGCGTTGCCGCGAAGAAGGGCGAGCTGTGCCATCCAGAAAAGGGCACGTGCCACCAGGAAAGGGACTGCCTGCGGGCGTTCAAGTTCTGGTACGGGGGACTGACGTTTTACGGGGGGCTCGGGCTGGCCGCGCTTGCGGGCATCATCTATATCAGGAAAAAAAGGCAGCCGCTGTGGGAGATCGGCGATCTCGCCGGGTACGCTATTCCGCTTGGCCTGGTCTTCGGCCGCATCGGCTGCTTCCTTGCCGGCTGCTGCTTTGGAACAACATGCGCATCCCCGCCCGGGGTTTCGTTTCCAAGGGGCAGTCCGGCGTGGCAGCTTCACGTTGACGGCGGCCTGATCGGAAAGACGGCGGCGGGCTCGCTTCCGGTGCACCCGACCCAGCTTTACGAGGCCGCGGCCTGTCTTCTGATCTTTTTGTGGCTGTACTTCATCGTCCGGCCCCGGAAGCGTTTCTCGGGCCAGCTTTTCTTCCTGTTCTGCATGTCGTACGCGGTCGCGCGGTTTGCCGTTGAATTCCTGCGCGCCGACGATCGCGGCGAGATGTTCGGCCTTTCCACATCGCAGTTTGTTGGAATTCCGCTCTTCTTGATCGGCCTGGTGCTCTATCTGAAGAACCGCGGTCGCGGCATCGACATGACGGGGACCGAACCGGAGTTGTCGGAAGCGGAGGATGATGGCGTCAGGTGATCAGGGAACCGTCGTCCTGGCCAGGTCCGATTCCGGGCCGGTGGCGGGCGTGGTCGTCGAATCCAGGGCGGGCAAGCTCGGCGTCCTGACTGTCGCGGGTGTCCGCGAGTCATGGGTCGCGTCACGCGTTTTCTTTTTTTCGGGCGTCAGGATTTCGTCAGGTTCGGCCCAGCATGCGGCGGCGGCTGTCGAGGCGTTCGTGCAGCGGATAAGTGTCATGGCCGAATCGGCCGACCTATCCGGCGCGTGGGAACTGCTTGGAGGCAGGGCCGATGTCGGGGCCGATGAACTGGCCGATCTGCTCTTTTCCGCCGACGGATCGGAGGAGCAGGCCGCCGCAGCCTGGGCGGTCGAGAAGGATTCGATTCATTTCAAGATGATTGCCGCGGGCAGGTATGCGCCCGCTTCAGAGGCCGCGGTGACTTCGCAGCTTCGCGAGAGGGCCGCAAGCGCCAGGGAAGCCGAAGTTCTTGACAGGGTTCATCGGGCGATTGCCGGACTGCTTGATTCCGGACGGGCGGCCGTCATGTCGGATCACGACGTGGCCGCAGGCGTGGGCTGGCTTTCCAGTCTTGTTTACGACGGGCCGGAGGGCCGCGATGGTCGAAGGGGAATCGGGCTGCTCGGGATGCTTCGCGGCGCCAGCCCCTCCGAACCCGGGATGGCCGCATTCGAGACGCTTGTGCGGCTTGGCGTCTGCGATCCCGACGAGATTGTCTCGATTCGTGCAAACCGGATTGACGCGCCGTTCGACCCGGCCGTCGAGAAGGAAGCCGGAAGGATTGTCGCGGCGGTTGCCGAGTGTTCGCGGCAGGAAACCTTTTCGTGGCAAGCCGGCCACGGTCCGATTGCGATTGATGACGAATCAACGAAGGACGTCGATGACGCCTTGATGGTCAAGGCGATCGAAGGCGGTTTCGAAGTGCATGTGCTGATTGCGGATCCGGCGTCTTTTGTAACGCTTGATTCCCACGTAGGCCGGGCGGGGCTTGCAAGGGCGTCCAGCCTTTACGCGCCGACAGGCACCTTCCCGATGCTGCCCCGTGTCCTTTCCGAGGGGGCGCTTTCCCTGTCCGCCGACGGCGGTCGGCCGATGCTCGATTTTTCTGTCGTTCTGGCGGCCGACGGCAATGTCATCGACTTCCGGATTGTTCCGGCTTACGGCCGAATCGAGTCCAGGATGACCTACGACGGCGCGGATCTGATGCTGTCAGGCCAGGCGACCGGGGCCGACGAACGGCTCAGGATACTGGCGATGCTGGCCGAAGCCCTCCGCTTGCGGCGCGTGGCCGCAGGCGCGGTGATGCTTGAAAAGGACGAGTACCACGTCAAGGTCATCGATGGCGTGGTGTCGGTCCGGCGCGTTCCGTACGCGTCGCCGTCAAGGCGCATGGTAGCTGAGTTCATGATACTTGCGTGTTCCCTTGCCGGCCGTTTCGCGCGGAACAACGGCATTCCGGTTGTCTACAGGCGCCAGGATCCGCCCGACAGGGACGCGGCCGAGCGCCTGACGGGCCTGCAGCCGGGATCCCGGGCCTGGTACTACAACATGCTCAGAACCTTGAAGCGCGGCGAGCTTTCAACGGTTCCGGGTTATCATCATTCGCTCGGGGTCGCCGGCTACACGCAGGTGACCTCGCCGCTGAGGCGTTTCCAGGACTTGCTGGCCCATGTCCAGATCAAGGGTTTTCTTACGGATGGTAAATGGCCGATCGACGCGGATCGCCTGATGAACCTTTTTGCGGAACTGGAATCACGCGTTGAGATTGTCACAAGGGTGGAACGCGAGTCTCGAAGATACTGGATCCTGAGATATCTTGACGGTTTCTGCGGCCGCCAGGTCGAGGGCGAGGTGGTTGCCCGGATTGGCGGCAGGGTACTGGTGGAACTTGACGATACGGGTCTGGTGCTGCCGGTTTCAGCCGGCGCGGCCCAGCCTGGGGCGCGGCTGCGCCTGGTGGTGCGCGACGTCGATCCCCGTCGGGACAGTGCGACATTGACTCCGGCATGACAGGACGCTCGGCGGGGCTTTCGTCCCGGTTCCGTTCCGTGGCCGGCGCAACATGAGAGAGGTTTTCTTGGAACACAAGTTTTGTGAAGCGAATCGTCGCGACATGGCGATGCACCCGTGGATATCGTTTCTTCACATGGTCAGGCAGCCGTCGCGGTATGTCGGACAGGAATTCGGGTCGTGCGCGAACGAATCGGCCCCCAACTCGATCGCCCTTGTCTTTCCCGACGTGTATGAAGTCGGGATGTCCCACCTGGGAACGCAGATTCTTTATTCAATCCTTTCGGCGCGCCCGGATATCAGGGTCGAAAGGGCCTTTTCACCCTGGCCGGATCTCGAGACCGAACTGAGGTCTCGAAAACTTCCGCTGGTGTCCCTGGAGACCTGGAGTCCGCTTGGCGGATTCGACGTGCTTGGATTCTCGCTTCAGCACGAACTTTGTTACACGAATGTCCTTGCAGCCCTGGAACTGTCGGAAGTCCCGCTGATGGCGTCGGATCGCGGCGATGGCGATCCGGTGATACTGGCCGGCGGTCCCTGCGCCTCGCACGCCGAACCGGTTGCCCCGTTTTTTGACGCGATGTTCATTGGCGAGGCCGAAGGTGCAATCGGTGACCTGGTCGGCCTGGTCGGCGGCCTGAGAAGGGCCGGCACGCCCAGGCAGGGGATCCTTGAAGCGATGTCCCGCGTTCCCGGCGTTTATGTTCCATCGCTGTACCGGACGGAACCGGATCGGTCAACGGGATGGCTCGTGCCCGTTCCGGCAGGCCGTTCGGTTCCCGAAAGGGTCAGCCGCGTGTTTGTGCCGGATCTTGACGCTTACAGGATTCCTGCCAGGTCGATCATGCCGTGGAACAGGGCAGTATTCGATCGGGTGTCGGTCGAGGTCGCCCGCGGCTGTTCGGAAGGCTGCAGGTTCTGCGAAGCCGGTTTTTCATACCGGCCGCTGCGCGACCGTGATCCGGCCGGGGTCTTGAAGGACAGCCTTGATGCGATCGCGTTCTGCGGTTACGAGGAGCTTTCACTCGGCGCGCTTTCTCCGGCGGATTACCCGGCGCTGCCCGGGCTGGTATCCGCGTTGTCATCTTGCGCGACGCCCAGAAACGTCACGCTCTCGGTTTCCTCTCTTCGCGCGTATGGTCTTTCCGACAGCGTCCTTAAAGACATGAAGGCCGTCAGGACGGCAGGACTGACCCTTGCGCCGGAAGCCGGGACGCAGCGGTTGCGCGACATAATCAACAAGAACGTCACCGAGGATGACATGATTTCGGCCGCCCGGCGGGCCTTTTCGGCCGGCTGGCAGCGGCTGAAGCTTTATTTCATGATCGGTCTGCCGACCGAGACGGACGAGGACGTCTCGGCAATCGTCGAGCTTGCCGGCAAGGTTCTGAGGATGGGGCGCGGCATCGGCAGGGCAGAGGTCAACGCGTCCGTGGGCGTTTTCGTGCCAAGGCCGCACACTCCTTTCCAGCGGCTGGGAATGGCGACCGTCGAACAGATTTCCGCCCGCCAGCGGATCCTTCGGGAAGCATCGAACCGCCGGGGCGTATCCTTCAAGTATCCGGATCAGCATGTCAGCAGGCTTGAATGCGCGATGGCGAGGGGCGACCGCCGCCTTGCCGACGTGGTGATTCGTGCCTACCGGGCCGGCTGCAGGTTCGACAACTGGACCGAAACCTTCAAGGCCGATGAGTGGGCGCGCGCGTTCGTGGATTCGGGCATCGACATGCAGGATTACCTTGGCCCGGTTCCGGCCGGGGCGCGCCTTCCCTGGGACGTGATTGACATGCTGATCGAACCTGGATTCCTTGAAAGCGAAATGGAACGGGCGCTTCAGGGAAAGTTGACGCCACCCTGCGAGAAGCCGTCATCGGGGTATCCTGAACCGGAGTCTTTTGCTGCCGGGGTTGTCTGCCATGCCTGCGGCGTTGGCTGCGACCCGCGCGGCACCGCGGCGGCAAGGGGCCGCGTCGCCGAGGCCGGCCGGTCGTTGCAGGCTCCGCCCCCCTGGATCGTGCCTGAAGGGACGTCTTCCTGGCATGTCGGATATGCGCGTGCCGGGGCCTCGGCATGGCTTTCGCAGATTGATCTGGTCAAGCACATACCGCGCATCTTCAAGCGCGCCGGATACGAGCCGGTCTTTTCCGGCGGATTCCATCCGATGCCTCGTTTCACCTATTGCGATCCGATGCCGGTCGGTCACCAGTCAATCGGCGAGTGGCTTGAGGCCAGGATTGCCGGCACCGTGATGCCTGACATCGGGATGCTCAACCGGCATTCGATCGACGGCCTTCATTTTGTATCCATCGGTTCGCCGATCCAGCGGAAGGGCCCGCCACGGCCGCCGACGTTCGCGTTCAGGTGTCCGGTTGACGCTGACACCGCCGCGAAGCTGCTGGGCGAGCTTTCCGCAGGCCCGGTGGCGGACTTTGACAGCCTGCCAGGGGCGTGTTTCCTGAACCCGTCGTTTTCGAAGCCGGGGGAAATCGTATTTTCGGTCGTCTGGCCATCAAGGGCGGCCAGGCCGGCCGAGAAGCTTCATGAATGGATTTCTTCCCTGTTTGGCCGCGAATTCCTGCCGGTCGAACTGGTAAGGCTGTATGACGGACCGGCGGCCGGGTGATTGATGAATACGACGCACGCGGCATGGGTGGTGATCCTGGCGGTATCGGTGCCGCTTTGCCCGGTTCAGGCCGAAGGCGGTAATGCCTCGACCGCACACCGCGATCCATTGATGGAACTGGCTCATGTTTCTGCATTGAGGCGGCTTGGCTTTCGGGACGCGGCGGCAGATGCGCTCAAGGCTTCGACCGTGTTCAGGTCGAAAAAGAATAGTCGAATATCCGCCCTGGTTGATGCCGCAGCGGCAGGCCTTCCCGGTCTTTCAGCCGGAAGCGCCCGCGATTGCGGCGTCCTGCCGGATCTGCCCGAACTGGCGGCCCATGTCATGTATGAAAGGGGCAGGGAACTGGCCAATTCCGGATCGGGCGTGAACTGCCTGCGGCTTTTTCTGGATCGTTTTCCTGACCACGTCGATGCGTCCGAGGCCAGGCTCGTGGTTGCCAGGTTCCTTCTGCAGGAGGGGCGAAATCGGGAGGCCGCCGAACTGGCCGCCATGGTGCGGACAGGTTCGGCCGGGCGCGGCCTGAAGGCCATGGCGTGGCTGTTGGTCGCCGGCACGCTTCCCGAACCGGGCAGGACCAGTGCGTTGACCGATCTGTTCGTCGCGATGCCGGACACGGTCGCAGCTTCAAGTGCCGGGATTTCCGAAGATTCCCTTGACAACGACGCGCTGCGAAGGCGCGCGGCGAATTTCTTCGATGCCTTCGATTTCGTCAATTACCAGGCGGCTCTTCGGAAGCTCTGGCAGCGTGGCGACAGATCTCCTGAACTGGCGTGCAAAATCGCGAGATCCCACATCGTCCATGTGCGCGACGACCCGGAAGAGGCGTTGCGGATGATGCTCTTTGCGAGGGAGCGTGGCGTGTGCGTTGATCCGGAGGGAACCTTCCTGCTTGGACGCATTCACGCGAAGCTGGAGGACTATGGCGCCGCCGAAAAATGCTTCAGGGAGTATCTTGCGACCGGCGCGAAGGCCAAGCGGATGCTTTCGTCGTATTATCTTGCCTGGCTGCCATACGATCACGGCGAATACGAACGCGCGCTGCCCCTGATGGACAGGTTCCTGAAGGAATACAGGAGCAGCGGCCGGTACAGCTACATGATCTGGTTCAAGGGCTGGTCGCTTTTCCGGTTGAAGCAATACCGCGAGGCGATTTCCGTTTTTGAATCCATGAAGAAACTCGGGAACAACCTGGTGGCCGGCAAGGCCATGTACTGGGGTGGCGTTGCCTTGCACAGGCTTGGTGATCACAAGGGCGCCAGGGTCTGGATGAACGAAGTGATCTCCAGGTATCCTCTGACATGGTATTCAGTGCTTGCCGCAAAAAGGCTCAAGCAGTGGTACAGGACACCGCTTCCCGGCTGGATGACTGCCCCGGCCGCCCTGGCTGGCGATTACGAACCGATGTTCGACTCGCCCCGGATCGGGCGTCTGGCGTCCGAGGCGGCAAAGGTTTCCGCTGGTCTGTTCGCCGCGGGCCGTCCGGCCGAGGCCTGGCGTGTCTGGCGCCCGCACGCGGATGCCGCGGAGAAGCGGCTGGCCGGACGCGACAGGGCCAGGTTCATGCTGACGATGGCCGATGTGACCGAGCAGTACAGCAGGCTTTTCAAGGCTTCGGGCAAGGTGTTTGGCGGCAGGCTCGGCAGGACGCCGTCAAGGGACACCGGGCTGTTCTGGGCCGCCAGGTACCCGAAGGCATACAGGTTGCTGGTCGGTGCCGCATCTCGGCAGACCGGGATTCCCGAACTGTGGGTTTATTCCATAATGAGGCAGGAGAGCAGGTACGATCCAGGTCAGGTCAGCCACACAGCGGCACTTGGCGTCATGCAGATGATCGCCGCCACGGCCCGAATCGTCGGAAGGCGGGTCGGTGTCGAGTGGGAGGTGGATACCTTCTTCGAGCCCGGCCGGAATATCCTGTTCGGCACCCGCTACCTGGCGGATCTGCTTTCCGATTTCAAGGGTCAGATTGTGTTCGCGTCGGCGGCATACAATTCTGGCGCCCCGGCGATTCGTCGGTTCATGAAGGCCAACCGGGGTCTTGAACTGGACGAGATGGTCGAGATGATCCCGTACAACGAGGGGCGTAATTACTGCAGGAAGGTCGCCGAACACCTTGTCCGTTACGGCGCGATATACATTGAGCCCGGCCCGCGGGCGAAGCTCTACGATTCGATTTTTCCGGATACCGTCGATTACGACCTTGGCGGGACAGTTGACTACTAGCCGGCTTCAGGACTGGATCATCAGCTTTTTCAATTCGGAATAATCCGCGGATACGCACCAGGATGCCAGTTCGACAAGGCGGTCTTCCGGTTCCATGTCGGAAAGGATCATGTCCGCCTCCATTGTCCTGGAAGCCGCGACTTCAAGGTCGGCCGCCATGAAGAGGCCCGCCCGCGCCGAGATGTTGTCAATCGATCTCATGAATCCGGGCAGATCGACCGGCTTCTGCAGCTTCCGGAAGTTGACAAGGATGCGCCGGATCTCGTCCTTCTCCGGTTCCTTCAGCAGCTTGCCCAGAAGGGGCACGAAATCTGCCGCGCCGGCCCCATCGGCTGGAAGCGGGTAATCAGGGAAGCTCATCTTCAGCGCGGCCAGGAAGAAAAGTCGCAGGGAAGCGGCATCGACCACGCCGCACAATTCCGCGCCGGGCATGAACGACACCACGGCCCTTGCAAGGGCAAACCTCAAGTCCTTTCCACGCCTTGTAGAAACAAGATCATCGCCGACAACGACCGCCCTGCCGGCAAAGGGAGCCTTGGCAAGACCGCGCGACCCCCTCGCATGCCAGAATACCGGCAGTTCCATGTCGAACACGCGACCGACCGCATCGGCCATGTTCTGGAAAAGGCCATCTTCATCCATCATGATTCGATTGACATTGCCCAGCCCGGCTTCCTCGGGTGTCTTGAATGGCACGATCTTCAGGATGGGGTTGTACAGAATCGCGAATATCCTCGCCGTTCTGGTATCCAGGCCGCCGGCGATGAAGCGCATGAACGCGTCCGGCGGGATCTGGTCGCGCTTCAGCCGCAGCGAGGCGGATCTGTTGCGGGCCGCCATGTGGAAGTCGGATTCGTCACCCTGGCCCAGGACGATAAGCGCGCTGGAGGCCCTTGTCGCCAGATCCTGATCGCTGGTCAGAATGCTCAGATCCCGTATGGCGCGGTAGGATTCTATCGACGTCGGATCCCCGGAAACCACCCTTCGAAGGGTTTCAAGCGCCTCGGATTCGGATCCCGGAATCCTGGTAAGGCAGTATGCCAGATGCTTTTGCGCCGCCGTATCGTCCGGCGTGACGGTCAGGATCTGTCGGAAGACCTCGGCCGCCTTCATGCTGTTGTGGAGGCCGTTTTCATAGACATCGCCAAGCTTCCTCAACGTATCGACAAGTACCGCGGAATCGCCCGAAACCCTGTAGTGCCTGGCACGAAGGGACAGTGATTCCGCAAGCTCGTCCAGTCTTTCCAGCTTCAGCAGAAGCTGATCCGATGCCGCGGCGGCTTGTTCGTTGAACGGGTTCCTGACCAGGGCCTCCTTCAGGATGGAAGCGGCCTGGTTCAGGTCGTTCAGGTCGTCGCGGGCAATCAGCGCTGCAGCCAGGAGGTAGTCGGACTTCTTCAGGTCGTCCTGTTCTTCTTCAACGATGCTCATCAGTATGTTGCGGGCCCGTCCGAACTGGCGGGCCTCGATGGACGATTCCAGGGCCTTGTGCAGCGCCACCTTTCGGGAGTACTCCTCGCGCGCCGCCACCATGTACCATTCGGTCGCGCCGTCGAGGTCGCCTTGAGCCTTCATGGCGTCGCCGAGGCGTATCAGGTCGGTAAACCTGCGTTCCGAAGGCTGTTCCAGGTTGACCAGGCGCTTGAGCCAGTCGATCATGGCATCCCTGTCGCCTGCCGCCGACGCCGCTTCCACAAGTTCCCGGAAGACCTCCTCGGATGGCGTGGAGTCGATTGCCCAGGCTTCCTGCAGCCTGGCGAGAGCCTCGGCATATCTTTTCTGGGATGAAAGGGCCCGGGCGAGTTCGCGCAGCAGCGGCGCGTCCGAAACCGCCGGCTTTCCATCCGGGGTGGCCCGGGAATTAAGGACTTCGATCGCGCCATCGACGTTGCCAAGCGCTGCGCGCACCCCGGCCAGCCTTCTTGCGGCGTCGATGTTTGCAGGCTGCAGTTCGAGTATGCGTTCCAGGTTCCTTGCGGCGCCCTTGTGATCGAAGCAGCGGACTGCCGCACCGGCCGAAATCTCCCGCAGACGGATTTCGGTTTCCGTGTCACCGGCCCTGGCCGCGGCCCTGGCCGGGGCTTCCAACATCGAGAACGCCTTTTCCGCCTGATCCCTGGCAAGGTATATTCCAGCCAGTTTCAACGCACATTCGCAGTCAACAGGGTTGAGCTTCAGAGCCTCTTCGAGATGCTGGACGGAATCAGAACCGGCAGTATCGCCCGCAGAGTTGAAACGCCCAAGCAGTTTGAACAGGCTGGCCTTGACGATGTCGTCATCGGCAGCGTCGATGGCCCGGTTAAGGGTAGTGGCCACGAAACCGTCCACATCCTTGAGTCCCGGAAGCTCGGCGTACTCAAGAGCGATGGCGACGAGTTCCTGTCCTTCAAGTCGCTCGAGGGCATTTCGGAACGACCGTGCGGCTTCGGACTGGTTTCCCAGCCGATCCCTGAAAATCCTGGCCAGCGCGATCCAGTCCTGAACCGAGTTCGAATCCGACAAGACCCTTTGAAGGTCGTCGGCGGCTTCCTTCCACATGCCGAGTTCGGCGTGCACCTGCTGAAGCCGCGTGGCGATGGCGGCATTCTTTCCGTCATCGACCTTTTCAAGCCAGGCAAGAGCAATCGCGGGTGATTTCATGCGATCCACCGCAATCGCGGCCATGTCGATTGCGGCGTCGGTTCTGGCCTGGGCGTCCGGGGCGACCGCGAGCAGCCGGTTCATGACGCCCGAAAGGGAAGGCCAGTCGGCGGCATCAAGCAGGATGCTCCTTGCCGACTGAAGCAGGTCGTTTGATTCAGGAAGCAGCGCCAGAGCTTCCTTGATGGATTCGGCGGCCTCGGATGCGCGGCCGAGGGCGGCCAGGGCACGGGCAAGTGCGGACAGGATTTTTCCCCGGGCAGTCGAGTCCCATGCCCGCTTCAGCCTGGCCCTGCATTCACGCTCAAGTTCAACCGGTTCCAGAATTGAGGCGATCACCCTTTCGATGCTTACGACAGCGTTGGGATCCGCTTCAAGGACGCAGGCGTGGGCCTGCGCCGCCGCTTCCTCCCTGCCGGCGATGTCGTACAGATCCGCCGCGGTTTTCAGGACTGGAGCCGCCTCGGGGCGACCGGACAGGCCCTTTCCAAGTTTCACCAGGTCGCCGGCCATCTCTGCCGCCGCCTCGCCCCAGGCCTGATCACCGGCCGGCATTTCGGAAGCCAGTTCCAGAAGGTCGGCAAGCTGGTGCGTGTCGCCAGGCGCCGATTCGATTGCCTTCAGCAGGCAGAGTTGCGCCGCGGTCTTGTCCCCGACCTTTTCCAGGTACAGGTTGGAGGCACGGCGCAAGGTCGCCGTCCTCGCCGCGCCTTCCTGGAACTGCTGAAGGGAAATCAGGGCCTCGGCCAGCGCGCCGGCGTCATCCGAAGTCGAGAGGGATTCCACCATCCGGCCGATCGCGACGGCAGCGGCATGGGTTACGGCCTGCTGGAGGCGCGCATCACCGTTGTCGATCACGAAATCGAAGATGGCCTGGATGCCGGCAGGGGTCTTCCAGTCATCCCCGCCGAACGTCGAAATTATCAGGTATTCGGCTGCCGACTGACCCGGTGCGGTCCGTCCGATGCGGGCCGCAGGCGCGCCCGAACCGCCGGCGTGAAATGCGGCCAGTCGCCCGAGGGCGGACGCCGGAACGAACGGCGCCACCGGAATGGTTGCAGCCCCCGCCCCGTCAACGATTCTTCCATCGATTGTCTCGAATGAGCCGGCCCATCCGGTCCATGGTATCAGCGGTTCGACAATGCCGTCCCCGGTCCGCATTGCCGGTCCGGTTTCCTTCAGCGAGTCATCCGGCAGCAGGATTGAGGTGACCTGCGAGCCCTGCTGGGAGACTCTCCTGACTGCCGGAAGGCCGCTTCCGACCGCAAGGTGCATCATTCCGTCGCGATCGCCGGCAGCCGTCCTCAGGAACAGCGCCAGCGGGCGAAGCCCGCCAAGGCAGGACATCGTCAATTCAAGTGCCGGCTGCCATTCCCTGGAGGTTCTTTCGGCATACGCGTCCACCGTCACCAGTTCGTCGGCCGCGACCTGGAGGTCGGAAAGGGCCGTCGATACACCGGTTTCCTTCAGATCCAGGGTTCCGCGCGAAATCATGTCGGCAACGAATGGAATCATTCGGTCGAACCTGCCAGCCCCCTGCGCGTCGGCGTCGTAGCCGCCGAATGCGCAAGCCAGGCGCAGCAGTCTGTGGGCCGCGTACAGAAGGGTGAAAGTCGCGTCGGCCGGCCCCGGCTCGAGCAATGCCTTCCTGACCGGAACGGCTACGTGGGACGCCGCGTTAATCTGGATAGCGAGAAGATCCATGTTCCACCCCGGGTGTTTTCAAACTTGAAGGGCTTTATTTTATCGACAGAACGTTCAGGAACCAACACGCCGACCAAAAATTGTTGCAACGCGGGATGTTGCAGGCTGCGTGACGGCCGGTTAAGGGATGCCGGCTTCAGATTCGGGGATCCAGCCCGTCAGTCCGGAAGAGAGCCTTATCCTCACCCACGCCCCCCGACGTTCCATTACCCGGAATTCCAGGCCCTCCGGCAGGGTTGCCGACGGTTCCGTGGATGCAATCGACGTCATCAGTGGAGTCGATTCGGTCAGGACGACTCCCGTTCGGTATCCGGATATCCTGCTTGTGGCATAGGCCATGAATCCGGTGGCGACCGTAAGAGCAAGTGCGATGGCCGCAAGAGTCCTTGCGCTTTCGGGCCGAAGCATGCGCCTGACGGCCAGGGAAACGAAGAAGGAAGCCCAGCATGCCAGGAAGGCGATCAGGGCGGCTTGTGGTGGAAGCCACGAGAAAAGGGCCATCCAGGGGTCCGTGTACCCGCCGAAAACGTATGCGGAACCAGATCTGCCTTCCTGCCGCTCGTTCAGCAGCGATCGGATCCTGTCCAGGTTGACGGCGGCGGTCTGGCCGGCCCTTCCATCGGGATCCAGTCTTGCGGCCATCATGAGGTGGAGCATGGCATCGCCGGCACGGCCGGCGGCGAATTCGGCCGAGCCGAGGTTCGCCAGCACGTCGGGGGAAACAACGTCGTATTTTTCCACAAGATCAAGAAAGATGCCGGCAGACCGGTCGAAGTTTCCCTGTCTGTATTCGGATACGCCGGCGTCAAAAAGCTGGGGCACCGTTTCGCCCCGGACGGACAACGGGAGGATGAGGGCCAGAAGCAGGCATGGAAGGATCCGTTTCATCCCGGCTCCCCCCCCTGCGAACCGTCCAGTCCGGAAAGGCACCTTTCGACGCGATCGATGGCCGCCGACCGGTCGCCCTGAAGTGCGCTGGCCGGTGCGAAGCGCGCGAAGGCGCAGGATTCGAGCTCGCCGGCCAGGCTTGAAATGTCGTCGGGAGATGCGCCTGCGGCCGCCAGGGCCGTGGCAATCTCCTGGGCCGTCAAGGCCTGGGTGTTGAGCCCGAAGCGCGCGTCCAGGAATACCCGAATAAGGCCTTCCAGGCCGGTCCAGAATTCCTGGCCCCCGGTGTTCGATTCCCGCAGGCGGCGCAGCCCGGCGCGGGCAGCCGCCAGCGCGCGCCTTCCACGGAGCGCCCGGCCGTTCGCGACCAGGAACGCCCTTCGCCGGGCCAGTGTTTCGGCGACCCCGAAGAAAAGAACCGGCGCCGCCATGACCGCCGCCAGCAGGCCGGAGTTGATTTCGTCGTCAACTGCCGGTTCCGGAACCTTGAGATCGCTTTCTCCAATGATCCCCAGCGGCGGGTTGTCGCGCCTGGCCTCCATGACCTTTCCGCCGGCGGCAAATCCGGCTCCGGTCAGGACAATCCTGTCGGATCTTGCCCGCTCGTACTTGCCGGTCAGGCTGCTGAAGAACGGCACGTCGATCCTTCCAAGTTCAAAAGTTCCTTCCCTTTCAGGGGTCAGCAGGAACTGGAAGACCTTGCGTCCCGATATGCCGCCGCGGTCGATGCGCAGTTCGTCGAGGTCGGACGATGGAACCCGATCGACCCTGACGCCGTCGGGCTCGACAATCCTTGGCGGCTTCAAAGCCCTGAGATTGCCGGATCCCGTGATTTCAACCGTCAGGATCGCCGATTCCCCGATCTTAACGATCGGCTTGTCCAGCGAAGAGTTGACGATGTACTGACCGATGGTGCCGGGGATGAAATCGGCCGGCCGCCCCTGAAGGGGGACTTCCGCGAAGGTGACATCAAGCGGCTCGCTCGCCAGTTTATGCCTTCTGGACGAAAACATGCCTCCGGTGACCAGGTCGATTGAAATCGGATCGAAAGTCTTTTTCCCCGGGTCGATTGCCGTGACGGCAGCCCTCCATATGATTCTTTCCTCAAAGCGGCGTCCGCCGATAGCGACCCGTCGAACCGACTCCGAATCCTGGGATGGGTTGTCGATGATGAAGCCTTTCAGTTCGGGAACGCTGTTTAAGGCCAGACCGGACAGAGGTACGTCCGACCTTGTGTAGAGGGCGTATTCGACATAAATCGGCTCACCCGCATAGACCGGTCGATCCGGAACCCTTGGCAGGATGAATGCCTGCCTGCCCGCCATCTCCGCCGGCACCTGCCCGCGCCCGACTGAACCTGGCGGCGAGGCCGTCGCCGCTTCCGGCTCATCGGCGGCCTGCGCGGCCCCGGGTTCCGGCTCGTCTTCCGGCATTGGCTGGACCGGCGGCGAACCGGCAGGCGACGGGGATTGACCCCCACCGCCGGACACCTTGATTTTCAGGGCACCCGAGGTCGCGACCACGCGCCCTTCGCGCACAAGTTCGATCTTTCCGATTGCGAGTTCGCCTTCCCGCAGCGGTGCAAGCGCAAGGGTGACCCTCTGCTGCCGACTGACCGTTCCGTTGACGATCGAGACCGAACTTCCGGAGGAGCGACCGACCACCTTGAAGTCAGGCATGTCCGGTCCGCGCGCCTCGTCGAATTCGCCTTCCATCACGATTTCGATCGTCACGGTTCCGTCCCAGGCGATTTCCCTGCTGTCGGCGCGCATCGATACCGAGGTCGATGCAAAAGCCGCCGGCAGCATCATGGTTGCCGCCACGAAGGCCGACAACGCGGCGCCGAAGGTACGGCATGATCCGGTCTGCACGCCTTTCATCTGCCTTACCAGTCCTTGTCCGGACTCGAGTCGCCCATCGGGTTGTTCCTTGCGGCCTCCTGGGCCTCGAGGTTCCGGTCGTTGCTGTCAATCGCGTCAATGAGCTCGCGCATTGTACGCGATCCCTGTGATTTTTGTTCCTGCTGCCGATCCTTCCCTTCCTGTTCATCGGGCTTCTGCTCGTTATTCTGCTGGTCGTCATTCTGCCGATCGTTCTGTCCGCCTTCAGGATCCTGGATTGAAAGGGTATAGAAGGCCTGTCCGGCGCCGGATGAAACCAGGATCGTGAACGGGGCCTCCTGCTCCGCCTTTGGAAGAAGGACGGATCGCACCGTTCCATCCGGCCCGATGTCTGTCCTGACGTCCATCGAGGCCCCGTCCGCGCTGAATACCTGAAGATCGACCGGATCGTCGGAGTTTGACGATGTCAGACGAACCTCCTTTGCCTGTCCCTGTTGCTCGACAAACTGGAACCAGTCGTCGTTGAGAGGACAGGAGCGAAGGGCCATCTCGCCTTCCTGGATGGCCTTCGTTGCTTCCCTGGAATCGTTCGGTTCCATCTGGTCGTCCCCGGACGGACAAGGTGGAACGATCCTGGCCGACAGGAAGTAATCGACACCGTCCTCAACCTGCGGGCCGGTCACCTTCATCAGCATGGTCGAGCCCGCGTCGTCCGGCGCGGTCCACCTTGCCTGTTTGACCCCATCAGCAATCAGGGTGCCGTCATCTCCTTCAAGGGACAGATCGACGTCGGCCGGTTCCGGTTTCTGCTGTTGCGCCGGGGCAGACGGATCTCCACCTGGCGCCGCGGCGGCCTCGGGCGGCTTCTGAACCGAAACGAAAAGGGTTTCCCCCTGGTTGACTGGAAGTTTGAACCAGTCGGTGTCGGCCGGGCACAGGAGCAGAGTCTCGGCGGCCTCCAGGGTACTCGGATCCGGGGTCAGGAAGGCGGCGTCAGCGCGGGTGTTGTTGGGTTCCCTTGCATCGTCCAGGCTGGAGCAGGGTGGGTACGCCGCCGTCGCCACTATTTCAAGGTTGCGCCTGGTGGCCGGGTTTTCCGGATCGAGCAGCAGGGCGGCCACAAGGGAATCGACCGCCTGCCTGTAAACCTTTCGGACTTCCCGCGGCGGCTTCTTTTCGACGGACATTGCGCGGGCTCTGGCTGCCAGCATGGTTCCCTTCGCATGATGAAGCGAAGCGGGACTGAGCCTGATCGGGGAACCCTCGGGCAGGGCATCGTTCTTCCTGATGGCGCCTTCGGCGTACTCCACGGCCGCGCCGAAGTCGCCGGATCCGAATGCGGCAAGCGCCAGGTCAAGGTCAAGCGCCGGCGACGGCGGGATTCTGGTGGCCAGTTCCTTAAGAAGCGTCAGGGCCTCGGAGTGCCTGTTTTCCTGAATCAGTTCCGTGGCGTCGTCAACGCCTCCGTGGCTGGTGTTGAACAGTCTGGCAAGAATCGGGTGTTCGAAAGGTTCCGCACTGGCGGGCATCGACAGCGCCAGCACCGCCACCATCATGGCGGCACCCGCCGCGCCGACGCGGGCAGGGCCGGGCCTTCGTCGGACGCCGGCCCAGAGGAACGGCAGCAGCATGAACACGATGGCGGCCGCGAGGGGGTATTGGAACCTGTCCTCCAGCAGTCGTTCGACCGCCGACATGTACTCGGCCTTCTGAAGCGAATCGATCTCCTTCATGAGCTGTTCGGAAACGCTTGCGCCGGCGGCCAGACCGGAAAGCTGGAAGTACTTTCCCCCTGTCACCTCGGCAACTTCCTTCAGCAGCGCCTCGTCAAGTTTTGAAAGAACCGGGGAAACCCCGTCGTCGGCCCGGGTCAACCCTGTCACGACACCCTTGTCGTTCAGGCGCGGGATTGGCTTGCCTTCCGGTGTACCGACACCGACGGTAAAGATTCGGACGCCTTTCTGCGCCAGGTTCCTTGCCACTTCAGCCGGTTCACCTTCGTGGTTCTCGCCGTCGGTGAACACGACGATGGCCTTGTGCGCCGATCCCCTGAAGCCTGCCTGATCGATGCCAAGCGCCCTGCCGGCGGTGTTAAGGGCCCTTCCCAGCGCGGTTCCCGGGACGGGGATGTCCGTAACGCGCAGATCGTTCAGGTACTGCCGTATCACCTCGTGATCCACCGTAAGCGGGCTCTGGATGAACGAAATTCCGGCGAACGGGACAAGGGCGACACGGTTGCCGCCGGAAGCACGCAGGAGTCTGGAAATTTCGATGATCGACTTGCCGAGCCTGTCCGGGGCGACGTCGGAGACCTTCATGGATCGGCTGGCATCGAGAACGATTGCTACATCGACACCGATCCCCTTGACCGCGTAGTCCTTCAATCCGTATCGGGGCCTCATGGCCGCGACGCCAAGCAGTTCAAGGGCGACGACGGCGCAAAGGAATGTCGCCAGGCGCCTGCCGGTTCCGGAACCGTGAACCATTGACGGGACGAGCCTGGTGCCCGGGAAGGAACCGAGAATCTTCCTGAACGAAAGCTCCTGCCAGACCCACGCGGGAACCAGCATGGCTGGCAGCAGGAGCAGCCACCACAGATCCGGGTTACCCCATCTGATTGATTCAAACTGGAACACTTCCATTCTCCTGCCGTCACGGCCAGCGGCGCCAGATGGTCGTTCCGAGCGCCAGTCCGGCCACGTAAAGCACAAGCGCAGCAGCCAGCGGCCACGCGTACGCTTCCCTGAATGCCTGCAGCGCGGGGGCCGAAAATTCCGTCTTTTCCAGGTCGGAAAATTCCTTGCGGAAGTCGCTTTCCGAAGGAGCGGCAAAGAAACGTCCGCCAGTCTTTTCGGCGATTTCACGCAGCAGATCCGGCTTCACGGGCGCCTGATCCTTGACAGGCTCATAGACCTGCATGCCGTTGCCGGCTTTCAGGAGATCGCCGGAAAAACCGTTGAAAGCCGGCATCCATGTGTCCTTGCCGCCACCGACCAGGAACGTGAATACCCGAACCGGGTTCGCGCCCGACTCGCGCGCGATGAAATCCGCGATTTCAGTCGGGGCGGCCATCCCGGCGTTGTTGTCACCGTCCGTTATCAGGATGATGTTGCGGCTTTTCGTCTTCGAGTCCTCGATTCTCTTGAAAGCCCGGGCCAGGGCGTCGCCGATGGCCGTCTGCTCGCCGGTTATCGTGCATCCGTTGACGCAGTTTCCATCCTGGCTGCGCATCCGGTCGTCAAGAACCAGCCCGTCAAGGATCCTGGTCATCGCGTCCCTGTCCAGTGTCAGTGGAAACTTCACGTAGGCCTTCGAGGCGAAAATGACCAGGCCGACACGATCCATGTCTCTGGACGAGATGAATTTTTTCAGAATCTGTCTCGCGGACTCGAACCTGTTCGGTGGTTCATGCCCGGCCGCCTGGTTGGAAAGGATGTCTTCGGCCGGCATATCGACGGCGTTCATCGATGCCGACATGTCGAGTGCGATGACGAAATCGGCGCCTTCTCCGACCAGTTCCTCGTGATCCTGTACCTGGGGCCTTGCGAGCGCCACGACCGCCAGAACTGCCGCGATTCCGGTCAGAACGGCCGGAAGGTGGGCCATCCGTCCGCGGAATCCGGATCCGGCGGCCGTCGCGTGCCGCACGGTCGGAATGTCCAGGTGCGCCGGTTTCCGAAGCAGCGAGTACAGTCCGAAAGCGACCATTCCGGCCACTGGAACCAGAAGAAGGAACATCCACGGGGATTCGAATCTCATGACGCACCCCCGTCACCGTCACGGCCGGCCTGGTCAGTCGGCCCGCACATGACCATGTCAACCAGTTCGTGGCTTCTGCGGACAAGGGCCTGTGCGTCCCCGACCGACGGCTCGAACTTCGCGAACTTGATGAGGTCGCACAGGGCCAGGAAGTCCTCGAGTTCCATCAGGCTCATCTTTCCAACCGCGTTCCCGCCGGAGGCACGCCGCACCGACTCAAGCGTCTCCCAGGTCGTGGAATCGGTTCCCGGGAAGCGGAGCACGGCACCAAGGAATTCGCGGATGACCTCGGATACCAGCAGTGCCAGGGTCTTGAAGTCGCGTTGTTCGACCAGTCCCATTGCCTCGATTTCGGCAAGCCTGGCCCTTGCGCGTTCATGGGGCGGCACTGGCGGGGGCGGCGGTCTGTGGGCGTCTGCCCAGGCGCGCCATCTGCGATAAACCATTATAGCCGTCAGTGAAGCCACGGCCGCGGCCGCCAGAGCGACCAGAATCCATATCAGCAGGTCGTTGCGCACGATCACCGGGCGCGTTTCACCTGGCGGTGCCAGTTCGGGGGCCTCCTCGTTGCCAAGCGAACCGGATACGTTGATGCGAAGTTCCGGAGTCATGACCGATGCCGCGTGACCGTCGGGGAGCACCACCGGAACCTCGAACGGCTTCAGGATCGCCTCACCCGTCTTGATCGCAAGCAGGATAAGTTTGTGGCTTTCCGAGGTCGAGGTTCCGAGTACCGTGCGATCTTCCGACTTCACTGAAACAAGGGTCAGGGGCTTCGTGTCCGGCGCGTCAGGGAAATAGATTCTGGTGCCGACGGGGTATCCGAAGCGGATTTCCACATGAAACGGCCTGCCGATCTGAACCGGCTCGTTCGTGGGATCCATCGTTACCGTCACGGAGGCTTCCCCGCCGCGCGGACCTCCGGGCGGGGCATCGGCTTCGGCCCCAGCCCCGGCCACAACGTCCTCGTTCGTGACGTCCGTCTGGGCGACCGCCCGCTGCGCGCCTGCGGACACGGTCAGCAGCACGGCAAGAAGTGGCAGAAATGAAGTTTTCATATCCGCAATCCCGGTTACAGGGCCTTGCCCTTAAGCCTTGCAAAATGACCGGAGAGCGTCCGGTCGTAAGGCTCCGATGTTGAAAAGCGCGAAAACGGAAGCTTCATCTTCTGGAACTGGCCGGAAGCCTCCCTGATGCCCGCCTGAACGCTTGACCGGTACCTTTGAAGGAATCCGGCCCCGGTGAAGAACGGTCTGACCAGACCGGTCTCCAGATCCCTCAGGGTGACGATGCCCCCTTCGAAAAGGTTGTCCTCGAAGTGATCCCGCACCATCAATCCGTGGATGTCGTGGCGCCTGGCGGCCACGCGAAGCTCCCTTTCGAAATCGGGAACCTCGAAGTCGGAAAGGATGAATACGGCGGTGCGCCGTTTCAGTATTCTTCCAAGATATGCAAGCGCGCCGGCCAGGTCGGTCCTGCTGCCGGCGGCCTCCATCGCAAGGACTTCGCGGATGACCCTGAGCGCGTGACGGCGGCCCTTGCCGGGCGGGATGAAGTTGGTAACGGTTTCGCCGAACGTTATCAGACCGACCCGGTCGTTGTTCATCTGGGCCGAAAGCACGATCGCGGCCGCAATCTGGGCTGCAAGTTCCCTTTTCGTGTCGTGGATTTCAGTCGTCTTCTGTCTCTGGGTGACAGAGCAGCTCGACAGCCCGAAATTCATGGAAAGGGACGCATCCGCCATGATAATGACGGTCAGTTCGCGCTCCTCGACGAAACGTTTGATGAACGCATCTCCCGTGCGGGCGGTCACGTTCCAGTCGATCAGCCGGACTTCGTCGCCCGGAGTGTACGGCCGTACCTCGTCGAAACTCATGCCGCGGCCCTTGAAGACCGAGTGGTACCGCCCCGAGAGCTGCTCGTTGACCAGCCTCTGGGCCGTGATCTCGATCCTGCGAACCCTGGCGAGCAGTGACTTGACGTTGTCCGTGTCTTCCGTCTTCATATTCATTCCGCCTGGTGCTACGGAACCTGAACCGAATCAAAGATCCTGTTCAGGATGTCCTCGGCAGTCATGTTCTCCGCCTCGGCCTCGTACGACGGAATCAGTCTGTGACGAAGCACGTCCAGGCCGATGGACTTCACGTCCTCGGGAATCACGTAGCCCCGGTGCCGCAGGAACGCGTGGGCCCTGGCCGCCTCGGAAAGCGCGATGGTCGCCCTGGGCGACGCCCCGTACCTGATGTAGTCGGCAAGATCCGGAATCCCGGCTTCGTCCGGCCGCCGTGTCGCGAATACAAGGTCAACGATGTACTGCTTGACCTTCTGATCCATGTAGATTTCCGACATCATCGATCTTGCGCGCTGCAGGTCGTCAAGCGAAATGACCTTGTCAACCTTCGTCGGCACCGAAAGGGCCATCCGATCCATGATCTGGAGTTCCTCGTCGCGCGTCGGGTACGACACCCTGACCATGAGCATGAACCGATCGATCTGTGCCTCGGGAAGGGGATAGGTTCCTTCCTGCTCGATCGGGTTCTGGGTCGCAAGGACCAGGAATGGTTCCGGCAGCGGGAAAGCTTTGTCGCTGATGGTGACCTGCCGTTCCTGCATCGCTTCCAGAAGCGCGCTCTGAACTTTTGCCGGAGCACGGTTGATTTCGTCCGCAAGCACGATTCCCGCGAAAATCGGCCCCTTCTTGACCGAGAAGGCTCCGGTCTGCTGGTTGTAGATCTGGGTGCCGGTCAGATCCGCCGGCAGGAGGTCCGGCGTGAACTGCACGCGCGAAAATGTGGCGTCCAGCGCATCGGCGACCGTCTTGACCGTCAACGTCTTCGCCAGTCCCGGCACGCCTTCGATAAGGACATGACCGCGGCACAGCAGGGCAATCAGAATGCGGTCGATCAGTTCCTTCTGTCCGACAATCACGCGCCCGACTTCGGCAGTGAGCCTGTCAACGAACGCGCTTTCCTTCCGAACCATCTCTGTCAGTATGCGAACGTCCTGTTCCATTTATGAGTCCTCCCGGGCAAAAAGGGCCCGAAAACAGCCTTTCCGGCACCGCGCGGCGCCATCGACCCCCGATGAACAACGCCCGGGTTCGAGCTATTCCCGATGACCCGGATTCGCACGCGCACGCGACGGGCAGGATAAGTGTGCATCGCGGTCGGACAGGTCAAGGGGCAAAGGGGCCGATACGTAAAGGACGTTCCTTGCAAATCTCGCCCAAACCGTTAAAATCCGGGCGATTTGACTCTTTGGTGGTGCTTGGCCAGTGAATATCAACGACGACAATGCACGCGGAACATGCGTTTCACCCCTTCTGTGCGATGACTTCCAGAACGTCCCGGCGGTCGCCGGCCGATCGCGAGAGGGGCTGGTCAGGGTTGGGGTTTTCGTCGCCGCGGCCCTGCTTTTTTTCATTGGCGCCGGTTCGTTCGGCCTGTGGGATTGCTGGGAAACGCATTACGGCGAAACCGCAAGGTACATGTTCGAAAATCACGACACCCTGTCGCCGTGGTGGGGTTACAAGGACAAGATCGGCAACGAATCCCCGACCGGTGAATGGTTCTTTTCGAAGCCTGTCCTCATCATGTACGGTGACATCATCGGCATGCACCTGGTCGGGTTCGGCGACTGGGCGATCCGCTTGCCGTGGGCCCTTCTCGGCAGTCTTGTGGTGCTTTTCGCGTACGTCCATTTTTCATTGATATTCAACCGTCGGACGGGGCTGCTCGCCGCGGGAATGCTTATGACGGCCCCGCTTTTCTTCTTCCTTTCCCGACAGGCCATCACCGACCTGCCGTATGCCGGGACGATGGCGATAGGCATGCTCTTCATGTCCTCGGCGATGTTCGCGCCGCGCTACCCGGTATCCAATCGTGGGCTCGTGGTTCGGCTTGTCGCGGTTCTGGCCCTCTTTCTGCTGACGGCCGTTCCCCAGTTCGTGAACACCTGGCTGGATCTCTTCCCCGAGGGGAACTATCAGCGCCTTACCGGCTTGAACCGCATTGGTTTCATGTTCCAGAAAAGCGGCTGGATTCATTCACTGATGTATTTCGCCGCTTCCGGCGCGCTGCTTGCCTGGGTGCTTGTCCCGATGTGGCGCCAGTACAGGGCCGGGATCCTCTTTTCGGACGAAGGCAAGGACCTGTGGGTCCGTCGCTTCATGCTCTGGACCGCCTACATGTTCTTCGGGTACGCGACCCTTGGAAAGGGACTGCTCGGGTTCTGCCTGCCCGGAGCCATGCTCTTCCTTTACTTCCTGCTCACCGGCGAATGGAAGATGCTGAGGCGGTTCGACCTTGGTCGCGGCCTGCTCTTTTTCGCGCTTGTCATGCTTCCATGGTACGTCGGCATGTTCTGCCGCCATGGAATGGGGTTTTACAACCGCTTCCTGGTTCATGATCATTTCAACAGGCTTGGCGCCGGGGTTCACCAGATCGATACCGGCACATTCGAGCACTTCATGCGCTGGCTTTCGGTCGGAACCTTCCCGTGGATTGCGTTCATTCCGCTGGTGATCTGGGGTATCACAAGGCTCAGGCTGAAGGATCCCGATCCGCGCTCCAGAATGAAGCTCCTGATGTACGTCTGGGCCTTCTTCGCATACGTGCTTTTCACGCTGTCGGCCACCAAGTATCACCACTATATCTTCCCGGCCGTCTTCCCGACCGTTTTCCTGGTCGCGCTGCTGGTGAAGGATTTCTTCGAGGATCGCGGCTGGATCGGAAGGTTCGTGGCGATCGTCGGACTCGGGATCATGCTGTCGGTCGGGCTCTACATCCGCAGCGACATGCAGGTCTTCAGGCAGATGTTCACCTACAAGTACGACAGGCCGCTGCCGACCAGGCTGCCGAACGATCCGGACGCGCCGGTCGCGGACGGCACCTCGATGACCTGGAAGGAATCGACGTTCTATGAATTCACCAGCCCCGTGGTGCAGAAAATCATCCAGGCGCCTGCCCTTCAGTACAAGACGTTCCTTACGGCTTTCCTTGTCGTGGCGTCAATCTGCTTCCTGCTGATGATCTTTGGCGGGCGCTTCAGGAAGGGGGGGCTCGCGGCGCTCTGGGGAATATCTTTGGCCCTTGCATGGTGGGGCCTGAATTTCTACATGCCGACCCTGTCGCCGGCATGGTCCCAGCGATACATCTTCGAGGATTACTTCAAGCGGTGCGAGCTGATGGAAAACAGCGAGGACGTCAACAGTACGTACACGCCCGCGCTGAAGAAGATCGGGCTTGGGTTCATCCCCGATTCGCTGGGGTATTTCAACAAGCGCGTGTGCAGGGAAGATGTGGTCGCGTGGCTTATCACATGGCGCGGCGAGACTTACTTCACGCACAGCGAGATCAAGCCGTTGATGAAGGCCAACCAGTTGAAGCCGTATCTGAAGGATCTGAACCGCGGAAAGAGGTTTTTCGCCCTGACCCAGCCGAATCGATCTTCCAGCCTGAAGTCGTCGCTGGACAAGGAGACGAAGAGCCTTCGCGAGGCGGGCGCGGAAGGTTTCGATTCGATCAGATCCTGGAAGGTGGAGACGGTTCACTGGGAAAGCGACTATTTCAGCCTGGTCATGTGCACCCCGATTACCGACGATTCCACCGAGACCGACCAGCCGGAGGAAAAGGCAGCGGTTCCGCCCGAGGAGCCCGAGACCGCCGGTCTGGGAATGTGACTTTCCTTACTGAATTCCAAGCAGTTCGTGGGCAAGCACGATGCCGTTTTCGCGCCACAGGGCCGGAGGGTTCTGCAATTCTCCCGGCGCGCAGATGTGGTTTGCCCTGAATCGTGGATTCTTGCGCAGCAGCCATCCGACTTCCCCGTCGGAACCGGCGCAGGCCATTCCCTGGATGCGATCGGCCAGATCCGGCATGTGACGGGAAAGGTCGGGCACCGGCGAGTCGAACGGAACAACCTGCAGGGTGCGCAGTCCCGGCGACGGCCTGACCCGGTCGCAAAGAACCACCGCCGGCGGAATCACGTCCTCACGTGAAAATACCGGATCCTTGATCCGGCCGATTGCAGCCTCCTGAATGAAGATCCTGACCGCCGCAAGGTCGTCGATTTCCATCGGACCCATGGCCAGCTGGGATCCGGACAGGGCTTCGAGGAGCATTCCCGCAAACGCTCTTGCGCTGACGCCGCCGCCTTCCTGAACGAACACGACGGTTGGGGACAGACACCCGGATTGATCATAAATCGCCGTGTCAAATGCGATCTTTTCCGCCACGGCCCTTGCTTCGTCATTCGATTCGATGGCATCGGCAAAAACCGTTTCGAACGATTCCATGTGCCTTCCGGGGAATGTCGGACGTCCGCGCCTGGCGGCAGCGATCGCTTCCACGGTCATGTCCGAACCGTATGCGACGCAAGCGGTTGCCGACCGGATCATCGCGTCCAGCGCGGGCCCGCGTCCAGGCGCCACCGAAACCGGGGCATCCCGTTCCAGGAGCATGATCGAATTCACAAGCAGTGCCGGAAATACGGTCTCGGCCGACGACGGCTTCAGGATCACCCTCATTCCGCCGGCCAGGCCATGGAACAGAACTTTGGCGGCGAGGGCCGGTATCCGGCCGGCAAGAATCGCAAGCAGATCGGCCCTGTGCGGAGTGCGGCCGCGAAACCTTGGAGCCCTGGTCGGAACGAACAGCCGGTCGATGCTTTCGTCGTCAAACGGTTCGAATGCCAGCCTGATGGCCCTTGCAAGGTGCATTCCGGCCCATCCTGTGGAGGCGGCAAGGTCGGAAATGTCACGGGCGTCAAGAAACGGGCCGGGAACCAGGCCATCCGGGCCTGCCGAGGCAAGCCAGCGATCCCTGATCGTCACAAGCAGGCTTCTGGTTTCGTTCATTTCCATGGCGTCACCGGTGTCTTGCCGTTACGAATGATACACCGTCTGCCGATTCCTGTTCACGCGCCTCCCGGTCGGGGGGCCGCGTTGCGGGAGCATCCCCTTGCCGCGGCACCGGCGGCCCTGCGGATATCGCAGAATCCGTTTCCGGATCTGGTCGCGGTGTCGGCGGCCATGATTGCGACGCATGTGTGGCAGCAGGCAAGGTCGTAGTGGACAAGCAGGCCGCGTTCGCCGTCGGGCACGTCCTTCATTGTCCGTGGATCAATAACCCTTGTCCTCATCCATGGAACCGGGATCAGTCTTCCCGGAACACCGCTGATTCGCGGCGAATCGTAAGCCTGTGAAAACAACTCGGTCATTCCGAATTCCTCGATGACGTCCTGCGGGGCGATTCCCAGCAGCCTTCCGGCGTCGGCGGCAAGCTGACGCGGAGTGATGCTGCGACCCGACGCCTTCGGCCCGCCCGTGTGCATCAGCCTGCTTCCGGCAGGAAGCGGGATCGGGGTCGCGTTCATCACCAGGAACTCGAAAAGCGACAGGAAGTCCAGCGATGTGCCCAGCAGGAAAACGCGACTACCGTCCGAAACGGATCGAGAAAGGATGGACAGCATGCCATCCGGATCCAGGCCCTGGGTGCCGGCGACGAAGCCCCCCAGTCCATCGTCGAATTTTTCGACCAGGAAGGTGGCCATCCATGAAAGCGAGGAGTCGGGCCTTGCCGAGGCCGGCGGGATAAGGCTCATGAAACGTGTCGGCGGGTCGTCGTGCATGCAGAACAGTTCGAAGCCGGCCAGTGCCGATGCCTTGTATATTTCCATGTCGAGCACGGGCAGGCGGCCACGGTTTTCTGAAGACGTGCCCGAGGTTCTGAATTCAGCAACCGCTTCGGACGGCGGAAACTGGGCCACGGTCATCATCTTGAAGGCCGTCTCCGGAAGCGGCTCGATCTTGTCCAGTCCACGAAGGTTTGCGGAAAGCGGCGAAGTTCGTCGCAGGCGGCCCTGAGCGGCTGCAATCTCGACGGCCAGGGATTCGAAGCCCTCGTCGTCGATTCCGGAATGGCCGCGGACGGAATCGCCAATCATCGTCATTACCGCGTCAACCAGGGATTTATCAATCATTCGGCCACCTTTGCCAGGGAATCGCCGATTATGCGCAACGCCGTTCCCAAATCATCGTCGCCAATAACCAGAGGCGGCATCAGCGCCAGGACGTCGGAGTCGGATCCCTCGGCAAGCAGCAGGACACCTCTTGAAAGAGCCTCCGACACAACCTTCCGTGTCACTTCGGAAGCGCTCATGCCCCTGGTGCCGGCCAGCGACACTCCCATCATCGCGCCGCGCCCGGCGACACCCCGGACGAAATCGAATTTCCCCGCCCAGGATCTGGCGGCGGCGGTAACGGCGCGTTCGATCCTTGTGGCCGCTTCCTGCGGTTCCATCCGCTTGATCGCGGCGATGGTCGCGATTGCCGCGGCGCAGGAAACCGGCCAGCCCATGAATGTCGACGTGTGGACGGCCTCGCCGTGGTCGGGCAGGACGGCGTCCGCGACTGCCGGGCGCATCATTGCGACCGATATCGGAAAGCCCCCGCCAAGCGCCTTTCCAAGGCAAACGATATCGGGAACGACAGCTTCAGGTTCGCTGGCAAGGAAAGTGCCCGTCCGCCAAGTCCCGCAATAGATTTCATCCGTTATCAGAACAATCCCGTTCCGGTCGCAGATCGAGGCCAGTCGCGACAGGAAAGAGGGCGGTGGTACCCTGACGCCTCCTCGGCCCTGGATCGGTTCCACTATCAGCGCGCCCGGCCGGCCGATGTCCGCCCCGAACCTGTTGATGATCGGCGAAGATGCCAGCCTCTCGACGGTCGAAAGAACCAGTTCCAGATTGCTTCCATCCGGTTCCGGCCATGGCGCGAAAACGGCCCTTCCGGAAAGCATGGCTTCGAAGGGTTTCCTGAAGGAGGGTCGCCATGTCGCTTCAAGCGCCCCCGCGGAAAGTCCGTGGTAAGCCCCTTCAAAAGATACGATGCCGGGCCTGCCGGTTGCGGCAGCCGCGAATTTCAGTGCGGTTTCGACGGCGTCAGCCCCGTTCTGCGAAAGGACGCCGCGGTATCCTTCGGCCGGCATCATCCCCGCAAGCAGTTGCAGGAGGCCGGCACGGCCAGGGTCGGGATGCACGTCGCCCATCGACGAAACCAGGTGTCCCTGGGCCACCCTGACGGCGGACATGACGGCCGGGTTCCTGTGACCGGCAAGGGCCACGCCGAAGAACGACGTCATGTCGATGTACCTGTTGCCGTCGGCGTCCTTCACCCTTGCGCCCCTGGCCGACCCGATAACCATCGGGAAGCGATCCGCAACAGCCGGATGCGGATTTTCACCCCTTCCCGCCTCGAGCCTGTCCAGCGCACTTCTGACCCGGGCTCCGCGAACCGCCCGTCTCGATTGACCGAAGGTACCGGCCATGCAAGCCTCCATCCCGTTCCCAAAGGTTACTTTTTCGGAATCACCCGCTCCCAGGCCGGGGTGAAATATTCGTCGCCGTCCTTGAAGACCTGTCGAACCCCGGAACCGTCCCGGTTCATTATGAACAGCTTCTTCCTGCCGTCCCGTGTCGATGTGTAGGCGATGAACCTTCCGTCCGGCGACCACGAAGGCTCCTCGTTGTTGAAATTGTCGGTCGAAAGCCTTTTCGAAGTTCCCGAAAGGACGTCGAACGCATGGATCGAGAATCGGGAACCGGCGCCGCGTGACTGGTAAAGGATGGTCTTTCCGTCGGGAGACCAGTCGGGCCCCGTGTTGTAGTCGCCGTCAAGCGGAAGCGGCCGGGCACCGGATCCATCGGCGTTCATCACGAAGATGCCCGGACTGCCGCCACGGTCGGAAACGAAGGCGATCTGCTTCGAATCGGGTGACCAGGAAGGGCTTGTCTCGATGCCCGGCCAGGAGGTCAGCCTTGAGATGATTTCGCCGCTTGCCGGGTTTACCAGGTAGATGTCCGACGCGCCTTCGTCGGCCCATGTTACCGCAGCCCTGCCGCCGTCGGGGGCCCAGGCGATTCCGGTGTTCATTCCGGGCCGGTTGCCGAACCTGACGCCGTCAACATAAAGATCCGGGTTGTCGTTCCGGTAGCCCGTCCATGCCAGCGAACCGCCCGGCGCCCATGCCGGCAGCATGGCCAGCTTGCCGTCGGAACTGATCCTTGTCTGTTCGGCCGATCCGACGCGGGTGACCCAGATTTCCTTCACGCCGTGCGGTGGCGTCCTTTTCGAATAGGCGATGCGGCTGGATGCGGCCGATGGAATGCCTGAAACGCACTGGCCGACGGCATCGACGAAGCGTCCGCAGAAAGATATGAGTTCATCTTTCCTGACGGTCGCGGTCGAACTGGAAACCTGCAGGGAGTTCCCCTCTTCCGTCAGCCATGCCGACAGGGAGACGGTCAGTTTTTCCTTATCGGTCGTATCGCCGGACGGCGGAGCAATGGTGGCCGTGACCACCATCCAGTTGCCGGCGCTTCGCCAGCCGAGGTAATCAAAGGCGACCGGGGATGCCCAGGTGATTGCACCGCCTGCCGGTGCAATATCGCGGTTGTTCACCATGAAGATGCCCGTCGCGGCAAGTTGTTCGGCCATCGCGTCAGCCATCCTGACCGCGTCGGGTTCCAGTTCGCCGTAAAGCGTCAGATCGAGCACCAGCGGAAAAGCGACCGGTATCATCACCGGTTCCGCCAGGGACCAGCCGAACTTTCCACAGCGCTGATCGATGGCTTCGGGAACCAGTCCGGGCCGCGGGGGCTGCGTCGCAGGTCTGGGCCGGGGAGCCTGCCCCGGCAGAAGGCTTTCGATTTCCACGTCGGGCTCGGACTGGGCCCCGGCATCAAACCGGGGCCATTGGCCGTAGGCGCGCCCGCAGCAGGTCAGGACGACGAACGCCGTGACCGTCATGGCGGCAGTCTGTCGGGCCGAAGCTGGTACTTCACGGGTCAATCGTGGCCTACTTCCGAAACAGTGAACCGTCGAGATCGACGACGATACCACGCTTGTTCACAAGCTCCAGCGTCTTTGAGTCCGGCGATGGCAGGTATACGTTGCCGCCGTCCTTCCTGGAGAACCGTCTTATTGCGAAGAGAGCCGCGTTGTTGAAGCTTTCTTCGCCCGACCTTGAAAGAACATCGAAATCCAGGATCTGGCCGGCCGCGTCAATCCTGGTGATTCTTATCCTGACCCGAAGAACCTTCAACTGGGCCGGCTTCAGGAAGGGGGGGACGGTGAACTGGGCCCTTATGGCCTCCCCGACCTTGGCGGCATAAATGCTACCTTCCCTGGCTTCGGTTCCGGTTCCGGAAGTCGAACCCTCCGCGTGACCGACGATCCGATCGAGGGCGACCGCCCTGGCGCGGGGATCATCATCGTCCGGGGCATCGCCAAGGATGTCCCCGAGGTCGGTCTTCTTGCGCCTGGAGTCCGTCTGCGCCTTTTTCGGCCGTACGTCCTTCTTCAACGGCTGTTCGGTTTTCTGGTTGTCTTTGGAGATATTTATTGATTCTTCAATCTTTTCAGCCTGTTCATATTTGAGGAAACGCGGTAGCTGGCCGGGAACCGGTTTGGCAAGACCAAGTTTCGGGATGATTGACGCCTCGATGATGCCGGCGTCCATCGTGTCCATCGAGTCGGCCCCGCGCCTGTCGGACATGAAAGGCGGCTCGGCGCACCGGATTCCGTCGCACATCGATCCGGTTCCCGGCATCCCGGGTTTTGGCGGAAGAGCGGCATTGCCGCCAGCGGTCGCCAGCATGACGACGATCGCGACGTGCACCAGCGCCGTGACCGCCAGCCCGGCCTGGACAGGCCTCCTGTCGGAAACGCCGAGTGCCTGGGCTATGTAGTCAGAAATCCGCATCAGGACATTCCAGCCGTCACATCACGCATCAGCCGCCCTCGTTGCCACCCTCGGCCTCGGAAACCAGGCCGAATTTTCCCACGCCGGACGATCGGATCCTGGCCATCACCTTAAGTGTCAGGCCGTAAGGAAGGCTCCTGTCGGCCCTGAGATACAGTTCCTTGTCGTTTTGAAGCTTTGCGTTCGTTCCCAGCTTCGCGACGATCTGATCCAGGCACGGCCCGAACGCAGCGTCGTCCTTGACTGACCAGATCCTGCGGCTGTCGCCCGTCACCGTGGCCTTGATGGCCGGCGCGATTGAAAGGCAGTCGAGAATCATGGTTTCCCCAACGAAAAATTTGACGTCCGGGGTTATCGACAGGACCAGTTTCTGTTCTTCCGACAGGTTGACCGGCTCCGCATCGGTCCGCGGCAGGTTCACCGGAACCTTCTGGTTCAGGTTCGCGGTCTCGCTGGTCTTTTCGATTCGCTGTTTTTCCTGCTGCACCTGGATCGTCTCGATCGACGACGAGATCATGAAAATGATCAGAAGAACCAGCATCACATCGACAAGGGGCGTGACGTTGATTTCCGCCATCATGCCCCGGTTCGAGCCGCTTGAACCGCTCATGCCCATTGGAACCTCCCCGGCGCGGCCGGTCCGCGAATCAGCGATCCCTGAAGAAGTGCCGTTTGAGGATGTTCAGGAAGTCGATGGAGAAGTTGTCCATCTCGACCACGAACACCCGGATCTTGGAATTGAAGTAATTGAAGGCCATGACGGCCGGAATGGCGGCCAGCAGCCCGATGGCGGTGGCCACAAGCGCCTGGGCGATGTGGGGCGTGACCGTTTCGAGGATCGGCCTGTCGGGCGAGATGTACGCGAACGCGTTCATGATGCCCCAGACAGTGCCGAACAGGCCGATGAACGGGGCCGCCGACCCGGTTGTAGCCAGAAACGGCGTCAGCTTCTCAAGCCTGGTCGTCTGTTCCTGCACGGCCCGCCGAAGGGTGCGCTCGATATTCTCGAAGCCGTAGTCGGAGCCCTGTCCGACAGGCCCGGTCGTGCCCTGTCCTTCCTGGTTCCGCTTCATTTCGGTGTATGCCGCCGAGAACATCCTGGCCACAGGCGAATCCGAAAGCTGCCTGGATGCCTCGCGCACCTCTTCAAGGTTGCTGGAATGCCAGAACGCCTTGATGAATTCCTCGGTCTGCCTGCGAATCTTTCTGAAAGACCAGAATTTGACGCCGATGATGAACCAGCAGACCAGGGACATGGCGATCAGCAGCAGCAGAACCATCAGAACCATGCCCCTTGATGCCAGCACCTGCTGAAACACGTTGATTCCAAAAGACTCTGCGGCGCCGGGTTCCATCGCACCCTCCGAAACGGGAAAAGCCGGCCGGATTATAGCATTTGTGGTCATAAGACCTGAAACCGGCGCACACGGGTTCGTTGCGGCGCGATGGCTGGACGTTCGTTGACTTGATGAAGCGGTGCTGTCATTATTCGACCGCGGCCGGCAACGTTGCCGCGTGGCCGGGAGCCTCAAGGTAACCGCCCGTTGTTACAGGATCTTTTTTCTTGGTGATTCGATGGTTGAATCCAGTTCGATCCCGCATCCGGTCACGGCGGCGGTTGCCGATGCGGTCGATTCGCTGCGGCTTGGCGGAATGGTCATCATCGTTGACGACCAGTCGCGCTGCAACGAAGGCGACCTGGTGCTGGCGGCGGACATGGTCACGCCCGAGGCGGTAAACCGGATGACGAAGATTGCCGGCGGGCTTGTGTGCGTCGCGATGACTCACGACATGGTCGATCGCATCGGAATACCGATGATGGCCAGCAACAGCAGCGCCCATTTCGGATCAGCCTTCACGGTTTCGGTCGATTCAAGGCTCGGGACCACCACCGGCATCTCCGCATTTGACCGCGCGAGAACGATCGAGGATCTCTGCGCCGAAGACGCGTCGATGCAGGATTTCGTGGTGCCCGGACACGTGTTTCCGCTGCGGGCGCTGCCGGGTGGCGTGTTGAACCGGGCCGGCCAGACCGAGGCGGCGGTCGATCTGGTGCGGATGGCTGGCCGCAAGCCGGCCGCCGTCATCAGCCAGGTTCTTGGTGAAGACGGTTCCATTGCTGGCCTTAAACAACTGCTGGAACTTGGACGCGCGAACGGGATTCCGGTCGTTGCCGTTGCCGACGTGATTGCCTGGAGGATGCAGAAGGATCTGCTTGTCAGGGCGGTCGGTTCCACCATGGTCGATACCGAGTGGGGCCGGTTCAAGTCGGTTGTCTATGAAGATACCATCCGCAGGGCGGCCCACGTTGCGATGGTCATGGGCGAGCCGGGCCCCGGGCCCACCCTCGTCCGGGTTCATTCGGAATGCCTCACCGGGGATGTTTTTCATTCCCTGCGTTGCGACTGCGGGCTGCAGCTTGACGCATCGATGCGCCGGATTGCATCGGAAGGCGGCGTGCTTCTGTATCTCCGTCAGGAAGGACGCGGCATCGGCATCGGGAACAAGGTGAAGGCATACGCCCTGCAGGATCGCGGCCTGGACACGGTCGATGCGAACACCAGCCTCGGGTTCGCGCCGGATCTGCGGGATTACGGAACCGGTGCCCAGATCCTGGCCCACCTTGGACTTCGGAAACTGAGGCTTCTTACCAACAACCCGAGAAAGATGGTCGGGCTTTCCGGATTCGGGCTCGAGGTTGTCGAGCGCGTCCAGATTGAACTTTCGCCCAGGAGCGACAGGGATCGGCACTACCTGGAAACGAAGAAATCCAGGATGGGACACCTTCTGGAGAAGGTCTAGCCCGGTACGGCTGGCGACACGTTCAGGCCCGTCGGGGAACCGGCCTTCGGCGAATCAGGATACCTGTGTTGCACAGGGCACTTACTTGAAGTACACTACCGCCCGCCTTGCGTTTTCCAGGAGTCATTGAATGCTGGCTGAGCTCAGGAAACATTCCAAATCGGTAATTATCTACGTGCTGTTCGGCATCATCATCGTAGTGTTCGTGTTCACGTTCAACATGAGCAGTCGTCGCAGGGATTCCTCCGTCGGCTATGGACGTCAGTACGAAAACGCCGAACTCGTCGTCGTGGGGGATTCCAGGATTGACGTGGTCGATCTCGAGATGGGGCTGCGACTGACGACGGACGCGCCGCTGCCCGGGAAGGAGCGCACCGCGGAATCGGAGCGCCAGGAAAGGGCGTATCGGCAGTACCGATTCCATGATTTCCCCGGCGACCCGTCGATGGCCATCTTCGGTCAGGATCCGATGGGCGTCGCTTCAATCAAGTCGCGGAAGGTCAAGGAAGATCTGGTCGAGACCTGGCTGGTGTCCGAGGAAGCCAGGAAGAACGGCCTGGTCGCGACTCCGGACGAGGTCAGGGAACGCATACTCAAGCGTTTCCGGGATCCGACAACCGGCGAATTCAAGCGCAGTTATTACGAGAACTGGGTTCGTTACCAGATAAGGACGACGATGCCCAGGTTCGAGGACTTCGTGGCGCGCGAAATCGAGCGCGAAAAGATGATCTCCCTGGTCACATCGGCGGTCGCAGTTCCCGAGCGCGAGGCGAAGTACGTTGCCGGCCTGCGCAAGAACGCCCGCAGTTATGAATTCCTGGAAATATCACCAGCTCTTCTGGGTGCGGCCCTTGCGGGAAACCAGAAGGAACTTGCCGCGTGGCAGAAGGCCAACCAGAAGGCGGTGCGTGAGTATTTCGATGCCAATAAGTCGGAATTCGCTCAGGAAGCCGGACTTGATTTCCACGTTCTCAAGTATTCCGACCAGGCCCGCGCCACCGAGGTCTTCGAAGGCTTGAAGGATCTGAAGGGCGAGGAACTTCGCGATGCGATGACCGCCCTGGCCCCGACTTCGGAGGACAAGGTCACGAACGAGATTGGCGGCCGTTCGCAGGCAGCGCTGTCGGTCGGTGCCATCGCCAGCCTTTACGGGCAGGAAGTGGCCGATGCCGCGCAGAAGCTGACCGAATTGGAACTTTCGCCGGTCGTCAAGTCCGCGGGCGGGTATTTCCTGCTGATGCTCGACGCGCGTCGCCCACAGGTTGAACCGGTGTTCGAGGAAGCGGCCGAGGTCATCGGACGCAGGCTTTTCGGAGAACAGAAGGCCGCGGCCGAGATGGAAGCCCTTTCGACGGCCGCCATCGCCGCCCTCAACGCAGCCCCGGAAAGGCCCCTGGCCGAAGTGGCGGCCGAACTGAACGCGAAATACGCGCCGCATTCGCCCGTAAGGGTCGGAGAGACCGGCGAGGTTCGCAAGCTTCCGCCTTCGGTCATGGGATTGTTCATGTGGGAACCGGACACGTACAGGGGCATCGGAAAGGGCAAGTCCATCACGACCGCCCTTGAAGGCCTTACCAACGAATCCAGGCTTCTGCAGCAGCCGCTGAAGCCGGAGGGCGGAACCGGCGTTTTCGTGGTCAGGCTTGCCGGTGAAGTGAAGGTTCAGGAGCCGACCCGGGAGGAAATCGACCTGGTCGCTTCGGAACTCGCCCTTTTCAAGCGTGTCGCCGTCTGGCGGGACTGGTTCGATGCCCTGCGCGCCGGTGCCGCATCCTCGGGCGAACTGGTTGAAAAGGAACTTCTTGCAAAGATGATCGCCGACGAGGAAAAGGCCCTTGAACAGGCCGTTTCCGGAACCGCGCCTGCCGATTCCGCGAATGCGGGCGGCGAAGAAACCCAGAACAACTGATCAATCCCCCCGGAGGGCACAATGTCTTCATTCCGTATTCGATCGAATGATCCCATCGCGCCTTCCGTCTTCAGGATGGAAGTCGAGGCCCCCGACATCGCGAAATACCGCAGGGCGGGCCAGTTCGTCATCGTCCATCCTTCGGGCGGTCGGGAAAGGATTCCACTTACCATCGCGGACGCGGATCCGGTCGCCGGAACCATCACGCTGGTTTATCAGGTGGTCGGGCGCACAACGGCAGAGATGGCCCTGCTTCCGGCCGGCGGCGATCTCGGGGATGTGGCCGGGCCTCTCGGCAAGCCGACGCATGTCGAGAATTTCGGGACGGTCGTCTGCGTTGGCGGCGGTATCGGCGTTGCCCCGTCGCATCCCATTGCCCAGGCCATGAAGAGCGCCGGGAACCGAGTAATTTCGATCCTCGGCGCCCGGACCGCCGACCTGATCATCATGGAAAGGGAGATGCGCCTGGCTTCGGATGACGTAATCTGCGTCACCGACGACGGCAGTTATGGAAGAAAGGGGCTTGTCACGGATGCCCTGAAGGATTTGCTGGATGATCCTTCGGCGCCGGTCAACCTTGTGGTCGCAATCGGGCCGCCAGTGATGATGAAGGCGGTTTCAGAACTTACGAGGCCATACGGCGTCAAGACGTTTGTAAGCCTGAACACCGTCATGATAGATGGCACCGGAATGTGCGGCGGGTGTCGGGTGACGGTTGGCGGCAAGACGAAATTCGTCTGTGTCGATGGCCCGGAATTTGACGGCCACGGCGTCGATTTTGACGGGATGATGCGCCGCCAGCGGATGTATTCGGCCGATGAGAAAGTCTCGTACCAGGCCTTCCTGAAAGAACACGGATGCAGGCTTGAAGAAAGAATCCGGGAGCTGAAACGTGGCTGAAAAACTTACTCCGAGGCAGAGGCTCGCGATTCCACCGGTCCCAATGAGGGAACAGGATCCCCTGGAAAGGCGCCGCAACATCCGGGAAGTCCCTTTCGGCTATTCCCCCGAAGAGGCCATGCTTGAAGCCAGCCGGTGCCTTCTGTGCAGGAACAAGCCCTGCATCGAGGGGTGTCCCGTGGCGGTCGATATTCCCGGCTTCATCGATCTGGTGTCGCAGGGACTTTTCAACCAGGCGGCCGAACTGATCAGGAAGACGAACTGTCTTCCGGCGGTATGCGGCAGGGTGTGCCCACAGGAAGAGCAGTGCCAGGCGGTATGCACCGTTGCGAAGTCCCACAAGGATCAGGCGATGAGCGTCCAGATCGGCAAGCTCGAGCGCTTTGTCGCCGACTGGGATCGCGAGCATCCGGTTGATGGCGATGGGGACAGGGCGGTCAAGCCGACCGGCAGGAAGGTCGCGATCATCGGTTCGGGCCCCGGGGGCCTGACCGCGGCCGGGGATCTTGCCGACGCCGGTCATGAAGTCACGATTTTCGAGGCGCTGCACAGGACTGGCGGCGTTCTGGTTTACGGCATTCCAGAGTTCAGGCTTCCCAAGGACATCGTCGAGTTCGAGGTTGAAGGTCTTGTCAGGCGCGGCGTCAATATTGTCACCAACGTCGCGATCGGCAAATCCAAGTCCGTAGATGACCTTTTCGCCGAGGGTTTCGATGCCATCTTCATCGCGACCGGCGCCGGCCTTCCATGGTTCAAGAACATCCCGGGCGAGGATTCGCTGGGGGTCTATTCCGCCAACGAGTATCTGACGCGGGCCAACCTGATGGATGCGTACAGGTTCGGGGACGGCTCCGACACGCCGATCATGCGCGGCAAGACGGTCGTCACCTTCGGCGGCGGGAACGTGGCGATGGATGCGGCGAGGACGGCCCTGCGCCTTGGGGCCGACGAGTCGATCATCGTGTATCGGAGATCCCTTGCCGAGATGCCCGCCAGGATTGAGGAGATTCATCACGCGCAGGAAGAGGGCGTCAGGTTCGAGCTTCTTCAGGATGCGGTCGAGATCGTGGCTGATGAAGCCGGATGGGTGACCGGCGTCACGTGCCAGAAGATGGCCCTCGGCGAACCGGACAGGAGCGGCCGGCCACGCCCGGTTCCGATTCCGGGAAGCGAGTTCGTCATGCCGTGTTCGGTCGTCATCTGCGCCATCGGAAACGGAGCCAACCCGATTCTTACGGAAGCCACGCCGGCAATCGAAACGGGCAAGTGGGGCAATATCGTTGCCGACCCGGTTACCGGAAGGACATCCATGAAGGGCGTCTGGGCGGGCGGGGACATCGTGCGCGGGGGCGCCACCGTGATTCTGGCCATGGGCGACGGCAGGCGCGCCGCCGAATCTATAAACGAATACCTGCGGACGGGGGTCTGGTAGGCCGTTCTTCCTTACGGCCGTCTCAGGCGCCGTTTAAGCCGGGGTGCCACGTGCTTGAACTGCTTTGCGGAGTCGTATGTCTTTTCGCCGGCGTCGCCGGGATGATCTGGGTCATCCGTGACGGCGCGCGCGCCGCCGGCCTGATGTCGCATGCGGCCGTTTTCCTGCAGGTTGCCGTCGTCCTTCTCCTGCTGGTCGACTGGGGTCATTCGTGGGTCGAGATGTCGGGCATCGACATCGTTACCGGCCGGTTCGCCTGGCTTGCCCTTCCGCACGTCCTCGCGATGGTTTCCCTTGTCGGAATGCTGGTCTATGGGCCTGACTTCCGCGGTCGCGCCGGAGTTCTGGCAACGGTTCAGACCGGCTCGCTGATAGTTGTGATGATGCTGGCCGAGCAGGAAATAGATCTGAGTTTCCTGGCCCCGGTTCCCCTTGTTTCCCTTTACCTTTCGGCAATCGCCGCATTTGCCTTCTTCGGATCCAGTCTTGTGGTTCTTCCCAGGCCCGATTCGTTCTGGTACCGATTCGTGTTCAAGCCCCGGGAAAACCTGCTTGCCGCAATCGAAGCCCTTAAGGAATGCGGTTTTGAGGTCACCAGGCCGGAAACGGTTTTCGAGTGCGGTTCGGCAAGCGGCTGGCTGGAAGGAACGATGGTGCATGTTTCAACGGCGCCTTCGCTGATTCCGCTCCGTTACGGTCTCAGGATAAGGATCGCGGTTTCAAGGACTTGGCACGGCCGTCGTCTTCCCCGGTTCGCCGAAAACGAGAAGTGGCTGCCCGGCCTGGGATGGATCGAATACAGCGGGCTGTCCCGCCATTCGTTCAACGTTGATCCGGACGGTCTGCGTTCGTTCATCAGGGACGTCGCCGGCCTTGACTGAGCTCTTCGGCGTCGGAAGGTATTCAGTGGAAGCAATGGAAAAGGTCGATTCCCGCGAAGTCCCTGCCGAGTCCGAGGGCGTCGGCAGGCTCGTCGCGGACATGCGTGACCGCGTGTTTGAGCGGGCCCGCGAGTCCATCGACGCGGACGACGGAACCTGCGTCTTACAGGTTCCAAGGTTCGACGGAGCCATACTGGGGCGGTTCCTGATGCCGCGGTTGCGCAAGCCTTTTTTCAATATCAGGCTGGATCGAACCGGTTCGTTCGTCTGGGCACGGATTGACGGAAGGAAAACGGTCGGACAGATATCTGAGCAATGGGCGTCCGCTTTCCCCGGCGAGCCCCTTCCGGGTGCGCGCGTAACCCTTTTCGTCAGGGCGCTTGCCGTCCAGGGACATGTGAGGGAAGTCGATCCGGAATGTGCCGCTTGTGTGCCGGCGGACTCGGGGCGATAATGCCCTTCCTTCAGTTAAGGAGATACCAATGGACATCAGGGCGATTCAGAAGGCGGTTGGCGAGGCCGGTTTCGATGGCTGGCTGTTCTGTGATTTCAACAACAGGGACGCGCTGGCGTACAGGATACTCGGCCTCGATTTCCAGAAGTACACGTCGCGGCGCTGGTTCTATCTGGTGCCGGCCTCGGGCGAGCCGATTCGCCTGGTCAGCAAGGTCGAGCCTTCAAGGCTTGACACGCTGCCCGGAGAGAAGCGGACCTATCTGTCGTGGCGAGACCTGTCGGAAGAACTGGAAAGAATGCTTTCGGGAAGGTTGGTCGCCATGCAGTACTCACCCGAGGATTCGATACCGTACATCAGCATCGTCGATGCCGGCATGGTCGAACTGGTGAAGGCGGCCGGGGCAAGGGTCGCGTCGTCCGCCGACCTGGTTCAGGTTTTTGAAGCGGTTATCGGCGAGGACGGTTACCGCAGTCATATCGAAGCAGGGCGCATCATCCACGCGATCAAGGATCAGGCGTTCGCCCTTATTGGCGAACACGTCAGATCCGGCCGGGACATCACGGAATATGAAGTCCAGCGCTTCATCCTCAGGCGCTTTGACGAGGAAGGGCTCGATTGCATGGGCGAGGTGCCAATCGTCGGCGTCAACGGCCATCCTTCCGATCCGCATTTCGAACCGACCCCGGAAAACACGGTGGTCATTCGCGAGGGCGATACAGTCCTCATCGACCTGTGGGCCAAGTTCGCGAAACCGGGTTCCATCTTTTACGACATCACGTGGTGCGGATTCGTGGGCACCAATCCGCCCGACGAATACGTCAGGATTTTCGAGACCGTCCGCGATGCGCGCAAGGCCGCCGTTTCCTTCGTGCGCGAAAGGTTCGCCAGGCACCAGAAGTGTTTCGGGTACGAGGTCGATGACGCTTGCCGTTCGGTGGTTCAGGCCTCCGGATGGGGTGATTGCTTCATCCATCGGACCGGCCATTCCATCGGCGTGAACGTGCACGGCAACGGCGTGAACATCGATAACCTTGAAACCCGCGACCTGCGCATGCTGGTTCCGGGGATCTGCTTCTCGGTCGAACCGGGCATCTACCTGGCCGGAAGGATGGCCGTCAGGTCGGAAATCGACGTGTTCATCAGGAAGGACGGAAGCGTCGAGGTTACCGGACCGGAGCAGGAATCGTTGATTCTGGTCTAGCGGGCGCGGTTCTTACCGAACCTAATCCTCCACGGAATTCCAAGGCTTTCCCAGAATATGCCACCGACAAGCTTCGACTCCCCCTGGGTTCTGTCGGGGAATATGATTGGAATTTCGGCGACCTTGAATCCCTTCTTGATGGTTCGGAACGTCATCTCCATCTGGAATGCGTAACCGGCGGCGGCGATTGAGTCCAGGTCGATTGCCAGCAGCACTTCCCTTCGCCAGCACTTGAAGCCGCCGGTCAGATCCGACACGGGAACCCCCAGGATAGTTCTTGCGTAAAGATTTCCGCCGCGCGACAGGAACTTGCGGTGGAATCCCCAGTCGGTCGTGGCGCCGCCCGGGATGTACCGGGAGCCGAGCACCAGGTCGTAATCAGCGATCTTCGCCATGAAATCCTTCAGGTGGGACGGCTGGTGCGAGAAGTCGCAGTCCATCTGGAAGATGATGTCGTATCCAAGGTCCAGGCAGTGTTTGAAGCCGGCTACGTAAGCCTTTCCAAGCCCTTCCTTTCCCTTGCGGGTCAGGAGCTTCAGGCGCGGTTCCGATGCCGACATCTCAGCGACGATCTGTCCCGTGCCGTCCGGTGACGAGTCATCGACCACGAGCACGTCGGCCGAAGGCAGCGCCGAAAGAATCTGGGGCACGATGTTCCTGACGTTCTGGGCTTCGTTGTACGTGGGAACGACGACCACGATCCTCTTTTCCGACATTACAGACCTCCGATTGGTTCAACAGCCGGTGCCGTCCAGCCTATCACGCCCCGACGTGAAGGGCCAGCCGTCGATTTCTTGACAGTTTCGGCACGCATCAATACCGTTAGTGCGTCCGTGCGCGACTTTCGCGGAAGCCTTCTGTCTGTGGCGGTTCCAATGAAGAAGACGACAATTTTTGCGGCCGTGTTCATTTCACTTGTTCTTGCGCCGGCCGCGGCCCTTTGCAGGACGGACAGCCCGTCGGCCCGTTCGCTTGCAATGGGGGACGCGGTGACCGCGATCGGGATGGGGACGGACGGACTGTTCGTCAATCCCGGGGCCATCGGCCAGGTGACGCAGTATTCGGTCAACATCGGGTACGGATACGCGAACATCAACCAGTGGCACCAGGCTTCGGCTTCATTCGTGGATTCGCAGACCAACAAGTGGCTTACCGGCGGGCTGGCGTACACCTTCGGTTATGCGGACAAGGCCGGCGACACGATGACGCACGACATAAGGGTCGCTCTGGGAACCAAGTATGCCACGGACAAAGTGTTCATCGGGTTCGGGGTCGGGATGCGAATCATGAACCTCAGTTCGGATCGCAGCAAATCGACCTGGTATGTCGATACCGACATCGGCGCCCTTCTTGGGATAATGAAGGTTTTTTCGATCGGCATTACCGGGAAGAACCTGGTTCAGGACGCGGCCCAGCCCAAGAAGAACCTCGCGCAGGTCGAGCTCGACAAGCCTCGTCAGTACTGGAACCTTGCACCCAGGAAGCTGGCGGTCGGCGTTGGCTTTTCCTATTCGATTTTCAACATGGGCATCGACTGCGACGTGGATTTCACCACGGACACCGATGGCAGGGGAGGCTCGGATACGACGCCAAGCCTGCTGGCCGGAATGGAATTCATGATCAAGAATGTCGTGTCGCTGCGGGGCGGCGTTGCCTGGGATCGGGTCGGTCATTTCGTTCCGGACGACGACAAATTCAAGGACGAGGTCCGGCTTTCGCTTGGTGTCGGCTACGTTTCGAAGGCCGTCGCTGTTGACGTCGGTTACGCGCACGATGTCCTCGATAAGCACGGATTTTATCTTCAGACGACCGTTCGAGTCTTCTTGCCCTGAAACCGTTATTACAATAAACTGTTGCGTGGATTATCCAGATAGGTTCGGTCCGGACAGTCCCGGGGGTGTTCTCGGTTATCTTTCAAGCGTTTCCGGAGGATTGAATGTCCAGAAAAGCTTTTGCTTCCATTCTTGTGGTTGTGACAGCCCTTTTTGCGGTGGCGTGCGGTGGCGGCGGCGTGCCGCAGTTCGATCAGGGCACCGACGTCGAATACGATGTGGCCAATCCGGACACCATCCAGGATAACGGCACCCCGGATGTGGGGATTGACGTTGAACCGGACACCAGGCCGGAAGTCGAACTTGACGTTGAACCGGAACTGCCGCCGGTCGATGCGAAGGAAGTCGAGGATGACATTGTGCCGGACGTCGTCCCGGACGGTGTGGAAGAAACGTCCGAGGATATTCAGGTCATCGATTTTTGTCCGTGCGACACCAATGTCAACGAACCGGTCTGCGGTGTCAACGATGTGACTTTCACCAGCCCCCAGTGCGCGGCGTGTTCGCTTTGCGCGCCGGATCCGGCGAATTGTCCGTCCTGCACCGGCGCGATTGCCTGCCAGGGGAAGCCTGAAAATTTCATCAAGCGCATGACCGCCTGCGACGTCTGTCCCTGCAACCTTCAGACCGAGTGCGAAAGGCTTTCCCGGGACATCGAGCAGTGCAAGGAAGTCTGTGGCGTTGACGGAAAGACCGAGTACGCCGATCTCTGCGCCCTGAAGACCGCGAAGAACTGCGACGCCGGCTACGACGAGCACATCGGTTCGTTCGGCAAGTGTGTCGTGACGTGCCCGGCGTGCGAGGAATTCGACAACGATCCCGAAAATCCGCTTGCGAACGTGGCGGTCTGCGGCTCGGACGGAAACACCTACAAGAATCAGTGCTGGCTGGCCAACTGCCCCTCCGTTGACGGCGTTACCAAGACCTGCAACCAGGCCTGTCCCTGCCCGTAATCCCATCTGCCGTCACCCCCGTCCTTGACGAAAACACCGTAACGTGACACCTTCAGGCCGTTCTTTCCGGGTGGACGCAGAGCGTCCCGGAGAGGGAAGCGGGTGCGAATCCCGCGCGGTCCCGCCACTGTGAAGGGGGAGGAATTTCCGGGGCCCTTCCATTCGCCACTGGCTGCTTGCCGGGAAGGCGGAAGGGCTCCAGGCGCCAGCCGAACCCCCCAAGCCAGGAGACCTGCCCGGAAGGCCGTTGTCCGAACTCCTCGAGGACAGGGAGTGAAGTCGCCACGCCATCCGATCATTCTTGTCGGCCCAACTGTAATGCTGTTGTTTTCGGGGCATGCGTATGCCGCGGAAGGCCTGCCGGAACTGGTTGAAGTGCCGGAAATCGACGTCAGCGCCGACCCGGTTCCGGACAAGGTCCCTGTTCGTGACAGCGCCGCATCGGATGTGGTGGTTGACCGATCGGCAATCGAATCCCCCAGGGGGCCTGCCGCGGCCGCGATGTCCGGGCCGTCCGTCCTTGCAAGGGAAAGCGGGGCCCCGGGGCAAGCCGTGTCGATCAGCATACGAGGTTCGGATCCAAGATCAACGCTTGTATCGCTGGACGGAATCCCGCTCAACTCGCCCTTCCTTGGCGGTGCCGATCTGAATTCGATGACGCTGGCAACCCTGGACTCGATATCCACCACCCGTGGCGGCCAGGGCTCCCTTCGTGGAAGCGATTCGACCGGTGGAACGGTCGATGTCGGGACGCCATCGATTCTTGACGCGAGCGGATTTACCAGGGCGGCAGTGCTGGCCGGTTCATTCGGCACGTTCAGGATGAAGGCCGCGCACGCCCGGTTATTCGAATCCAGGGTGCCGGTCGGCTTGATGGCCTCAGCCGGCGTCGCACATTCCGGCGGCGGGTTTGCGTTCATCGACTCGAACGGCCGGCTGCGTGAAAGGACGCACAACGCGTCAACGGCCGTCGAGGCAATGGCGAAGGTCGAGTCGGAGCCGGCCCCCGGCCACCGCCTGGATGCCGTGGTGGAGTTCTTCAGGGCTCACAGGCAGATCGCCGGCCTGGAACAGTTTCCGTCGGAGACGGCGGGACAGGTCGATACCAGGGCGATTGCCGGCCTTTCTTGGCGTGGCCCGCGGATGTTCGGTGTTCGCGGATCATCGAACGCGAGCATTTGGTTTCGAAGCCTGATCTTCGAATATTCCGACGAAGCGCCGCAGTTCGGCCCCCCGGTTGACACCGCCTTGATGTCGAACGGTTTCGGCGCGTCCGCCTTCACGCTTTCAGCCCCGATCCCAAGGCTTGCGATAAGACTCGGACTCGAGGGGGGGTGGGTTTCCGGGCAGGTTCGCAGGGTAGGTCAGGCGGATTACCGGCCCGGGCGGGGGAACGTGGCCGCCGTTGCGGGTCTGCAGGGCGGGGCACCTTCGGACAACTGGGGTGTCGGCGTCGATGTCAGGCTTGAGTACGCCGGCGGCGCAGGTTTCCTTGCCGTTCCGGGGCTTGGGGCCTGGTATGAGCCGCACAGGCTGGTCCGGCTGTCGGCGAATGTCGGCCGGTCGTGCCGCCTTCCAACGCTGGAAGAGCTGTACTTCGACACCGGATATGTTCGGGGCAATCCGGAGCTTGAGCCGGAGGACTCGATAACATGGGACATCGGAATCGAGGTCGGCCGGGACAAATGGTGGAATTTCAAGGCGTCATATTTCGAAAACCACGGATTCAACATGATCATGTTCGCCCCGGAATCGGCCTTCGTGATAAGGGCGGCAAATTCCGGATCCGCCACGCTCCGCGGCGTCGAGACGTCGGCCCGGGTCGAATGGAAGTGGCTTGAACTTTCGGCCAACTACACCTGGCTTTATTCCAGGCTCGAATCGACCGGTGCCCGGATGCCGGCCCGTCCGGAACACGTGTTTTCGGGACTTGCCGGATTCAGGAAGGGGCCGTTCAGGTTGTTCCTGGCACCTTCGTGGCAGTCCGGCTTCTTCCTGGACACGTACCAGTCGGTTCGTGAGGAGGATCGCTTCAGGCTGGATCTGGGGCTGGAGATACGGCCACGGCCGTTCGTGGTAATTGCCGTTGATTTTCTCAATGTCACCGACAAGAAGGATTCGATCGATTTCGTGCAGCAGCCGCTGCCGGGTTTTTCGGCCTTCGCGTCCGTAAGGATTGAAATATGATTTTCGGTTGCATCAGATTTTTCGCCGCAGGGCTTCTTGTTGCCGTCGGCCTGTCGGGGTGCATCGATGGAAACGTCGGTTCGTCCGATTCATCCATGTTGCCGGACGATTCAGGGCTGTCGCTCCCGGATACTAATATGGCGTCTCCGGAAGGTATAATTGTTTGGAATGACAGGGTTTTTGTTGCCAATGCAAATTTTGCGTACCAGGGGGCAAGCCTGGTCTTCAAGGCCGGATTTATAACGGTTATCGACTCATCGACCGGCAGCGTCGTCAACCGTATTCCGGTTCCTTTTCCAAATCCCCAGGAGATGGCCATATACGGTGGCCGCTTGTGGGTTCTATGTTCCGGATCAACCACGTTCGATCCTGTATCCTCCCTGGTCACGATTTCCGAATCGGGCGGTCTCGCCGGGATTGAACTGGACGGTATTGATTCCGCGTCTGAGCCAGGTGTTCTGATACCGATCCCATCATCAGAAGGTTCGATAGTCGGGTATCCATCCGGAATGCTGGTTGATGAAGGCAGGGCATGGCTTGGAAGCGGCACGTCCGCCTCGTTGTTCCTTGCCGATCTCGGGGAAGGCCGGCTTCTTCGCGGGGCTGGGGATCCGATAATGATTTCTTCGGATTCCGGGCAGAATACGGTCTCCATCGGTCGCGGCCCGGCCGGCACAATGGTGGCAGCCTTGTTCAACCAGGACACGGTCATGCTCATCGACCGGATCGACGGTCGCGTACTGGACGATCCCTGGGCTCCAGCCAGTGTCGGAATGGAAGGCCAGCTGGATGGAATCCTGGATGTCGAGATTGATGACGCCGGCGGCAGGATATTCCTTCTGCTTGGGATGGCCGGCCGGATTGTGTCCATCGATGCCGCGACAGGGCCGGCGGGCGGGGTGACCGAAGTGGCCGCCGGACTGGTCGTTCCCAACAGGATGAAGATGATTGGCGGCAAGCTTCACGTCGTGTGCTCCGGTGACAACAGCCTGGCAGTCATCGACCCTTCCGGGGATGAACCTGTGCGAAGGACGGGCTTGCCGGTCAACTGCAATCCGTGGGAACTTGACGGCGGGATTGTCGGGGACTCAATCGAAATCTGGCTTACCTGCCTGAAGTCCTCTTCCGTGGTCAGGGTTCGCATGGATGATCCGGACATCCTGGAGATAAAATGAACCGCCGACAACGCCCCGGTCCAGTCGTGATTGCGTGCGTGGCGATGGCGTTCGTCGCCGGCTGCGGGAAGGATCCGGCATCACCGCCTTCAATCGCGCCTTCCAGCTCGACGGCCAGGGTTGTATCGTTGATTCCCAGCGCGACGTCCATACTGCTGGATCTGGGCGCAGGTTCGGATCTGGCGGGTGCGACGCGATACTGCAGGCTGCCTGCGGCGTTGGCGGATCTGCCTCGGGTGGGTGGCATTCTGGACGTGTCGGCCGAGGCGGTGGTTGCCTTGAGGCCAACCCTGGTAATAGGTTCCCCCGCAGTCCTGAAGGGGCGTCTGGCCGATCTGTGCTCGGCTGCCGGTGCCCGGTTGCTGCCGCTCGATTTTGAAAATCTTGACGATGTCCGTCGCGGCATTGCGGATATCGGTGCGGCCGTCGGCAGGCAGAACGAGGCAAGCCGGCTGCTGGCGCGATTTGACGAGGATCTGAAAGGCCTGCGACAGCCAGGGAACCCGGTCAGGGTGCTTTTCGTTGTCGGAACCAAGCCGCTGGTGGTGGCCTCCGATCTGTCATTCCAGGGCGAACTGCTTGAAGCCATGGGGCTTCAGAACGTGGTTGTTTCCAGCAGGGGCGGTTTTCCCACATGGTCGCTCGAGCAGGTCATCCGGGCGGCCCCCGACGTGATCATCGACGGAATCGCCGGTGGAGAACCTTCCGCCGACCTGCTTTCCGATGCCGGGGTCAATGCATCGGTGGTGCGGATGCCCGACGACGCCATACTCCTGCCGTCGCCAGGAGCCCTCGGGGCCGCTGCACGGCTGGGCGATGCCGTGAGGGCGGCCTTGCGCGGAGGTGCCGGGAAGTGAAGATTCCAAGGCCGTTGATGCTTTCGTCAATGCTGATCCTGCTGATTGGCTCGATGATTCTTTCGATCCTTTTCGGCGCATCCAGCATCGACATATTCGGGATACTGTCGGGAACCAGTCACGATGCCGCCGACAAGGCCATACTCCTGAGGGAACGCCTGCCCCGAACAATTCTCGGGGCCTCTGTCGGCGCCTCGCTTGCCGCAGCCGGGCTGGCCTTTCAGGCCATCCTGAAGAATCCGCTGGCAGATCCGTACGTGATCGGCGTCGCCGGCGGCTCGGCGATCGGCGGCACCCTGGCGATGATCCTTCCCGTCGCCGCGGTCGCCGGTCAGGCCGGCGTCTCGATCCTCGCATTCGTGTTCGGGCTTCTGGCCATTGCCGGAACCTGGTGGCTTTCAAGGGATTCCCGCGGGCGCGTCAACGTCTGGGAAGTGCTTCTTGTCGGAGTGATTTTCAACACTTTCGCGTCTGCCGTGATCATGTTCATGAAGTCCGTGGTCCGGGCCCAGAAGGCACAGGAAATGCTGATGTGGCTGATGGGCACGCTGTCTTCCGACGTCAGGGGCCCGGTTGCTGTGTCCATGTCCGTGGGGATGACCATCGTCGGTTCCATCATCCTGTTCCGCCAGGCCCCGGCGCTGAACGCGCTTTCGGTCGGCGAGGAAGACGCCGCGTCGGTCGGGGTCGATACCGCTTCAACCACCAGGATTGTCCTGGTGGCGGGCTCGCTTCTCGTTGCTTCGGCCGTTTCGGTCGCGGGGATGATCGGCTTCGTCGGGCTGATAGTGCCGCACGGCGTTCGAGTCCTGGTCGGTTCGGATCACAGGTTCGCGATACCTGCATCGATCCTGACCGGCGCCTCATTCCTGGTCCTGGCCGACGTTGCCACCAGGATGCTCTTCCCGGTATTTGAAACCGAGGCGCCGGTTGGCGTGATGACCGCGATAATCGGCGGGCCGGTGTTCGTCTGGCTGCTTCGAAGGGGGGCAAGGTGACGCAGGTTCCCCTGAATCTCGATTCCGTTTCCTTTTCGTGGCCAGGTTCGGCCGAAAGAGTCCTGAAGGACATTTCCGCGACCTTCGCGCCCGGCGAGTTCGTCGGCATCCTGGGGCCGAACGGGGCCGGAAAATCGACCATTCTCCGCACTGCCGCGGGATTCATCAGGCCTGACGCCGGACGTGTGCTTTCCTTCGGTCTTGACCCGTCCAGGGTTTCCAGAAGGCGGGCCGCCCGGCTTGCAGCTTTCCTCCCCGCCGCGCTTCATGTCGGGTTTCCGCTGACCGTAAGGGAACTTGTATCCCTTGGCCGCACCTGTCACCTGGAAGGTGTCTTTGAATCGGCCCGCGATCGCGAATCGGTCGCTTCGGCCATGGAGTTCTCGGGCGTGGCCCAGTTTGCCGACCGCCGTTACACCGAACTTTCCGCCGGCGAACAGAGGAGGGTTCTGATAGCCAGGGCCCTTGCCCAGGAATCCAGGCTGCTGCTGCTGGACGAGCCGGCAGCCAACCTTGACGCGTCGCAGGCCGTCAGGATGCTTGACGGACTTGCTTCGATGGCCAGGCGGGACGGAGTCAGCATAGTCGCGGCCATGCACGACCTGAACCTTGCCCTTCTGGTGTGTGACAGGGTGATGCTGCTCAACCAGGGTGCCGTGGTCGGCTTCGGGACACCCGAGGAAGTGATGCGGTACCAGGCGCTGAAGGACGTTTTTCGGTGCGATTTCTACGTCGGAAGGAACGAACTTAACGGAAGGCTTTTCGTTGTGCCGATGAAAAGTCCGGAATGAATCCGCAGGCCGTTATTTGCAGCGGGCGGCGGCATCCGTCGCGACCTTCGTCACCCAGGCCGTATCCCTGGCCACTTCAACCCACGTCGATATGAAATCTTCCGGCTTTTCGAAACCGTTGGCCTTGTAGATATCGAGCAGCTTGTCCATTTCGCCCTTCTTCTGCGCGCAATAGACTTCCTGGTAAGCCTTTGCAAGCTTGTCACGATCCACGTTGGCTGCCTTTGAATCGTCCCATGTCGAGTCGTCGTCGGGGTCGTCCGGTGATTCCTCGGCGGCGGCCGCTTCTGCCGGCTTTTCGGGTTCGGCCGCCTTTGCGGCTTCCGGAGTGGCAGCGGCGGCCTGCGGATCTGCCTGTTTCACCGGTTCGGCGGCGGGTGCGGGCGCTGTCTCGGGCCGGGCTTCCGCGGCCGGTTCGGGAGCTGCCGTCTTCGTGCCGGCCGGTTTTTCCCCGCAGGCTGAAAAGGCCAGCGCCACCATAGCAACAAGAAGCACGCCAGAGTATCTGCTCATGTTTTCCTCCACAGGTCGTTCATTCCGTCCGGCTTCCCGGTCGATCCGGGACCACTCCGAACGGGAAGCATTATAAACCGAATCGGAACCGAAACGACAAACCGGATCAGCGAAGCGGGGTTTCCGGGAATCGAAACATTACGGTTGAACGAGGAACATGTTGGCACAAAAGATGCTGTTATCGAGCCCCGGCGGGAATTTTTCCGCGCCGAACGTTGTTGCGTTTTGTTCTTAAAGTTTTGATTTTTTTGGGTAAATGCATGTTTGCCCAGGGCACCCCGGATGTCCGGTGTGCAATGTTTGCGTGTCCGGCCTTGACGTCGGACAAGGAGGCGCCATGAAGCTCCACCCATTCTCCATTGCGATTCTGGCCGTTTTTGTGGCCGGGGCCGTTTCCGGCTGTAACGAAGCCGGCCCGAACGGCGTTGCCCCGCAGGTATCGGCCGTCCAGTTGCCCGGTGACGCGGCAGCCGACGCGGTCGTTGCCGACGCAGGCCAGGAAGACGCGGCCAGGGCCGGCCAGGAACAGGCGGCCGAGCCCGTCGAACCGGCCGCGACCGAGGGTGGAAACGTCGAGCGCGCCCTTGTTCCGCGCGACATCAAGACGTGCGAGCCAACCGTCCAGCACCCGGTCATCAACGAAATCATGATTGACCCGGTGGCCGTTGGCGATGCGGCGGGCGAATGGGTGGAAATCTATAACCCGACCTCGACGCCGGTTGATCTGATCGACTGGTACATCGCCGAGGACGGGCCTGGAATCCACAAGATTGTCAGCAGCGTCGTGGTTCCGCCGGGCGGTTACGCGGTTCTCTGCAGAAACGGGGATCCGCTGCAGAACGGCGGCGTCACCTGCGCCTACACGCTTTCGAACTTCGTGCTTCAGAACGGCGGTGACACCCTTCTGCTGCTGGATCCGTCCCTGGCGGAAATCGACAGGGTCGCTTTCGGTCCGGCCGAGGGCTTCGCCACTTCGGCACCGGCCGGGGCATCGATCGTCCTGAAGCATCCCTTCCTGGACAATTCCCAGATCGTTTTCCCGGAGAATCCGTCAGATCCGGCCGAATGGGACGCATCGAACTGGACCGTCTCCTCGGCGGCCTTCGGCGGCGGCGACAAGGGAACCCCGGGCGCCAAGAACGACGGTTACGAGGAACAGGAACACCCGGCTTGTTACGATGCCAACGTCTGCACCTGGGACTCCTGCGACGCAGGCGTCTGCGTCAACGTTCCCAAGCCCGGATGCTGCACGTCCAATTCGATGTGCAACGACGGCGACGTCTGCACCCAGGACGTCTGCAACCTGCAGACCCTCACCTGCACCAATGACGAAATCGAATTCTGCTGCGAGACCGTCGCCGACTGCGCCGACGACAATCCCTGCAACATTGAGTACTGCGTCCAGAATCGCTGCCGGTTCTCGGCGTACATCGTCAACCCCGGGTGCTGCTATGCCCCGGAATCCGGCAACCCCGTCACGGGACTGCCCTGGTCGAGCCCGGATGAGCGCGTCGCCTTCGCCAACGCGCAGTGCGACGACAAGAAGTTCTGTACCCCCGACTTCTGCAACATGGGAACCAATCTCTGCGATGTTGGTCCCGCGGTCGATGGCTGCTGCAACCTCCATTCGGAATGCGACGACGGCAACGAATGTACGTACGACCTGTGCTGGAATCATCAGTGCACCAATGAAATCCTGAATTACGGATGCTGCAATACGGCGGAAGACTGTGACGACGGCGACCCGTGCACCACCGACACGTGCCACCTTGGAAGCTGCAGGCATCCTTGGAATTCGACGGCCTGCTGCACCGACCATGCATTCTGCCGCGCCAACAACGACGACGGCAACGTCTGCACGGACGAGCGCTGCATGCTCGATCCGGTCACCGATCGCTACACCTGCCAGCACGTCTATCTGGCCAGTTGCAAGCTCGGCCTGCCCTATGTCGAAACCTTCGACGGCCAGGATTCGTTCCAGACCATCGGATGGACGATTGCCAACCAGCAGACCGACGCCACCGCGCACTGGAGGCTCCAGACGACCGAAGGTTCGCTTGGCCCGGACACCCATGTGGCCTTCACCTGGGATCCTCTGCCCACAATCGTCGTGAAGACAATCGCGATCACCCCGACCCTTGACGGCGTCACCGCGGGCAAGGACGGTTTCAACTCCAAGCTCCTGAAGACGACGCTTCAGTTCAGGATGGCATACAAGCATTCGGCCCCAGGCCAGATCATCAAGCTGAAGGTCGTGGCATCGGACTCGTCCGACCTGTTCAACGGCCTGGTCGTTTGGGAAGAATCGGTCGCGACCGACCTCGAATACCGGCTTGTTTCCGTCGAACTCCCGGACGCGGTGAAGTTTTCACCGACCCTGAAGATCGGCTTCATGGTCGATACGACCCCGGGTTCAACGTACATGATGGATTCGTGGCGCATCGATGACGTCAAGGTGGGCCCCGGTCGCGCCAACAAGTTTGTCAAGGCGAAGTTCTACAAGTGTCCGCAGGACGGCAGGGCGTGCTCGCCCCAGAACGGGCAGCTCATGTTCCAGTCGAACGTTCCCGGCGAAATGCCGCCGGCCACGGTCGATGCCTGCGCCTGGACCAGAATCTACATGTGCTACTACGACGAGGACGCGTACAGCCAGACGTGGTCGTTCCACGGATATCCGGTTTCGTACCTCGACGGCGCGCCCCTCGATCAGGCCCCGTTCGTGACCGGCGCCCAGGACGTCGGCGCGTACGGCTTCTGCGACACCCTGCCGATCGCGGTTCAGAGCGTCTGCAATACCCCCGGAAACATCAACGGCTACTACTACTGCGGCATCGACATAAAGCCGAACTGCAACGAGGACTACGCCGGGGCGTACAGGGCCGGTCTGGTTTCCATGGACGAATACGACAGAACCGGCGTGGCCGAACTTCACAGCCCGTTCGAATCCCTTACCAAGTTCGATCTGACCGTTCTCCTGGAAGACGGATACATCATCTGGTCGCCGAACGGAGTCGCCGACCCGAGTGCCGTGGCCATCAAGGACGCGATCAAGGCGGCTGGCCGCAGGGCACAGATCATCAAGGATCTGTCGATGGTTTCCGATCTGACCAAGTATGACGGCGTGTTCGCCGTCCTCGGCGTCAAGGGTCGCTACACCGCGCTTTCGCCGATGAACGCGGCGCGCCTGCGTCTGTTCCTGGATCAGGGCGGCAAGGTTTATCTCGAAGGCGGCGACTTCTTCTACAACGCGGCCGGAAGCCAGGCGCCCACGGTGCTGCACCCGTACTTCAAGGCCCAGGCCACCTCGGACGGCGGCGTCATGCGCATGGCCGGCCCGATCGAAGGCAAGAACTTCCTGCACGGCGCGACCTTCGGTCTTCTCGACCTGGCGACCGTCAACTCCTGGATCGACAAGCTGGTTCACACGCCGGAAGGTGGCGGTCGCGAGATCTTCAGGAACGCGAATCCCGCCGATCCCTTCGCGGTCGCGGTTTCGTACGAACAGGAAGTCGCCCCGGACGTCAAGTACCGGACAATCGCCTCGTCGCTCCCGTTCGGGGCGCTGGTGGAGTCCGGAACGACAAAGGCCCAGTTGATGGCGCTGTACCTGAACTTCCTTGAAAACGGCTATCCGCCGTGCACCACGGTCGAGAACTGCGAGGACTTCGAAGTCTGCACGACCGACTATTGCTCGGCCAGCGTCTGCGCCAACCTGCCGATAACCGGCTGCGTCCCGTGCAAGGACGACCGCTACCGGCCGGATGGATCACCTTCCTGCGGAATCAACCAGGCCTGCGACGTAAGCGTCGGATACTGCGTCGATATCCCCGGATTCCGCTGGGATGCCGAGTGTGATACCGATTTCGGCGCGGCACCGGTTTCCGCGACCTGCACCATCAACGTCGATGCAAACGGCGTCATGGACAGTTCCAACTTCAAGGTCGCGATGACCCACGAATACCGCGGCGACGTCAGGCTTACCGTTACGAGCCCGGCCGGAACCACGGCCAGGCTTCGTTCGGAATCGATGATCGATTCGAAGCGGACGGTTTACGAAACCTACGATATCGGCGTGGTTCCTTCCGAGCCGGTCACGATCTTTGACGGCGAGCCTTCCGCCGGAACGTGGACCGTCGTCGCCCAGGACATGGATCCGACACTTGCAAACGGTAATCTTGAAGGATGGAACCTGTTCGGCGAACTGTCGGACGTGGCCTGCACCGACAGTGCCGACTGCCCGCAGTCGCTCTGCCAGGTCGCGACCTGCACGGACAGCATCTGCGTGTTCACCCCCAGGAACTGCGACGACGAAAGGTCGTGCACGATTGACTCGTGCAACCCGACCACCGGCGAATGCGAGTACGAAGTAATCCAGGCTTGCGGCGGTCCGTGCATGACCCATGACGACTGCTTCCGCAACGAAGTCTGCCTGGTGTCGGGATCCGAGGACAGGGTCTGCGATCCCGCGTCCGATATCGATCCGGTTTCGGGCGAAGCCCTGTGCGTCTGCCGCGCGATTGAAGGCCAGCCCTATGAGTACGACTGGCAGACCGACCTGCCGGCCGCGATTCCGGACGACGAGGGCGTAACCCCGCTGATCAAGGTGTTGAACGTCAACGCCAGCGGGTACGTCAACAAGCTTAAGGTTAAGGTTAAGACGACCCACGAGGCCGCGGGCGACCTGCGTGTCGAACTGTGCCACGAGGGCGTCTGCGTGCGTCTGCGGGATGCCAGGGGTGGAACCAACCCGGGCTTCCATGACGTCTATGAATGGGATCCGGTCTCGGGCCCCGGCGCGATTGACAACTTCCGCCGGCTGCCGGTTCGCGGCGAATGGACCCTGAAGGTCTGGGATCGCGTTCCGGAAAGGGTGGGATCCCTGGTGTATTTCAACATCTATGTGGTTGCGGCCCAGTGTTTCAACAACGCGGCCTGCGACGACAACAACCTTTGCACCATCGATGCCTGTCTGCATCCCAACGAAGGCGGCACCTGCGCCCACCAGGCAAAGCAGTGCGAACCGTCCGACAATCCCTGCATGGCCAACGTGTGCGAGCCGACGACCGGCGTGTGCGGCCCGAAGACGGCCGCGGACGGGGCTCCGTGCGACGACGGCCTGTTCTGCACCGAGGACGACTTCTGCCGCGCCGGCGCCTGCACGGCTGGGGATGCGAAGGTCTGCACTCACCTTGACGGCAACTGCACCGTCGGGGAGTGTTCCGAGGATCTCGATCAGTGCATTGTGGTGCCGGCGGCCGACGGGGCTTCCTGCAACGACGGCGAGCCGTGCAATGCCGGCGACTTCTGCGAGGCCGGCGCGTGCCAGCCAGGCCCGACGCTCGTATGCGGCTGCCCGAGCGGCCAGAATTCCGCATGCCTTGACGACGGCAACAAGTGCAACGGCGTGGACTGGATTTGCAATGCTGACAAGATGTGCGAACTTGCCGACGACCCCGTCGAATGCCCGGAACTCGGCATCCCGTGCCGCAGCAACGTCTGCGACCCGTTCGACGGCGCTTGCAAGATGCGCAGCGCACTGAACTATGTCCCGTGCGAGGACGGGCTCTACTGCAGCGTGGCGGATTACTGCCTGTCGGGCGAATGCACGGCCGGCGGCGCCCGCGACTGCACGTCACTCGACCAGGACTGCAAGACCGGTTACTGCGACGAGGACGCCAACAACTGCCTGCCCATCAACAAGGATGACGGCACCGTCTGCGAAAAGGACGGATACGGCTGTTCGAACGATGCATGCCTTGACGGAACGTGCCAGTTCAAGCAGGTCGTTGACTGTTCGGACACCGGCGACGAGTGCAACGAAGGCATCTGCCAGAACATGGGCTGGGGCGGATACGTCTGCGCCAAGGGTGCCTTCCCCGACGGAACTCCGTGCGGCGACGAACCGAACCCGTGCACCGAGGATACGTGCCAGCTCGGTATCTGCGAGCACGACCTTCTGATGAACTGCAACGGACCATGCGGTGGCGAACATCCGTTCGACGCGGGCGATGACGACTGCGGCATCGAGGACTCCTGCGATGGCGGCATTGCCGGTGACATGCAGGGCGGCTGCACGCCGACCTGCCCGGACGGCATGTGCTATCAGGCCGCTTCCGGCAACATCGACCTGACCATCAACGAACGTGCAGGCGTCGGCGGCTGCATCAGCAGTTCGGTGCCGGTCAGCACCGGCTTTGCGTTCGTGAGCAACGCCGAGTTGAAGCTGAAGTTGCAGCACGAAGCCCTTGGCGACCTGCAGATCAACCTGATCGATCCCCAGGGCGCAAGGCACCGCATCTGGCACAACCTTGGCGAAAGCAATGACGGGTTCGCCAACACCTTCGATCTTTCCTTCCCGGTTCCGTACCCCGGAATCGAAACGTCGGGCCAGCCGATGTGCGCACTGAAGGGCGAGCAGATCGACGGTATCTGGACGCTGCAGGTTTGCGACACCGCCGAAGGCAACAGCGGCGTTCTGCAGAAGTGGTCGCTTTACCTGAAGGGCTCCGATGACGTCAACCTGAACAAGGGCCATCGGTGCGACGATGCGATCGACCTGGGCAACCAGGACGTCAATCCGGCGATTTTCGTCGATGGCACGCTTGAATGCGCCCTGGACACGGTCAACGATTCCGGTTGCGGCGGCGTGACCGGTCCGGATCGCATGTACAAGTTCAACCTGACGACCAAGAAGCGCGTCACCATCAAGTTGCTTCCCGTTCCGGGTCACAGGCTCATTCTGTTCATGAAGGGTGCGGAAAACGGTACGTGCGCCGCCGGCTCGATGCGGTGCGGCGAGACGACCGACGACCAGCCGAGCACCATCGACATGCAGCTTGATCCGGGCGAGTACTTCCTTGGCGTCGATTCGAACGACGGAATGTTCGGATACACACCGTTCCGCTTCGAATTGCGCGTCAAGACGCTGCTCGATAACGGCGCGGACTGCGTTGATGACGTCCTCGGCGAACAGGATTTGGACTGCGGCAGCCTGCACTGCCAGAACGGATTCTGCTGCGACGAAGGCGACTGCTGTCCGTCCGAGGCGTGGGAATTCGGCGGCGACGGATTCGACCCGAACGAGCTCAAGCTGGATCCGGACTGGATTGTGACGGACGCGGTCTGCCCGGCCCAGTACAAGGAAGACGCGATCTGCAACGATCCCGACATGACGGATCCGCAGAACCCGATCAACTTCTGCCAGGGTCAGCGCTGGGACGCCAGGTGCGTCAACAACCAGTGCGTCAAGACCGAGGTCGCCGACGACACCGCCTGCGACGACACGGTCGAATCCGACCGCTGCGGTTACTATCACTCCGAAAACTGCGGCGATGACGGTCCCCTTCCGCCAGCGGTGCAGACCAAGCCGGATTGCCTGACGTACTGCACGTCGGATACGGACTGCGATGCGAACGCGCACTGCGACCCACTGGTGGCGACCGATCCGGATCCGGCGCCGGAACTTCGGCAGATGTACTGCGTGGCCGACCTGCCGAACGGCGCCGCTTCCAACGAAGACAGCGACTGCGCAAGCGGCCACAGCCAGAACGGTTACTGCTGCAGGGCCGGAGACTGCTGCCCGACCGACGATCAGTTCGGCGCGATGGAATGCCCGGCCCAGTACACGACGCCGGCCTCCTGCGACACGGTCAGGGATCCGCTTACCGACGAAATGGTCTGCGAAGGCCACAGGCGCGATCCGGTCTGCGTCGATAACATCTGCGGCGACGAGCAGGTGCGCGACGACTGCCGGTGCGGCGGAGCGATTGCCGACAACTGCGGCGCATTCCTGCCGGCCCGCTGTCCGCTTTCGCCGACCACCGATTGCCCCGGTGCCGAGTGGGGTGTCGAGTGGGTTTCCGGTGGAACGGTCTGCCTGACTTCATGTCTGACAAACGGCGTGCCCGACGACAGCCTGTGCGATGACGACGCGCGTTGCGACTGGGACGAGGACGACCCGACCAACGCCATCTGCATCCCGCTGGTGCCGAACGGCGGACCGTGCCTGGAAGACCTGGAGTGCCTGAACCAGCAGTGGCTGCCCGGTGGCATCGGTCACTGCCAGAACGGATTCTGCTGCGACTTCGGCGATTGCTGCAGCCGCAGGAATGACTGCCCGACCGAAACCCCGCGCGGCGATTACTGGGGCGCTCCGGTGTGCAGCGACTTCACGACCTGCCAGGGCCAGGAGAAGCTTGCGACCTGCAACGACTTCCGGTGCGGATCCGAGTACCTGCCCGAGGACACCGCCTGCGTGTTCGACATCGGTCAGCCGTCGGACGACTGTGGTTTCTACAAGCCGGTGTTCTGCAACGGACAGGTTGACCAGATCGACCCGCCGTGCCCGACCACCTGCCTGGAAGCCGGCACGGGCGTTGAACTGGACAGCATGTGCGACGACAACGCGCACTGCGATCCGGTCGGCCCGACCTACACCAACGCAATCTGCATGGCCGACCTGGCCAACGATCAGCCGTGCGACGAGGATTCCGACTGCACCAGCACGTTCTGCCAGGCTGGCTACTGCTGCGATATCGGTGGTTGCTGCGCCGGCTGCAAGGTCACCAACGCGACCCCGTCGTTCGGCAACGCCGGCTACGAAGGCCCGTTCTCGACCGAGTCCGGTTACGTGCAGTTCGCTCCGACCGTTCCGCTTGCCGAAAGGCCTGCAACGGGTGGACGCACGGTCGGCATGGAACTCGGCACCTTCGAAAGCGTCACCGTGGTGACCGGGTGCTGGGACAGGATCCAGGGTCAGTCCGAAACCGACGTTGACTGCGGCGGTCGTGTCTGCCCGAAGTGCACGGCCGGCAAGAAGTGCATCTATAACCGCGACTGCCTCTCGAACAACTGCAACGCAGGCACCTGCCTGTAATCATTTGTCCCGGAACCGGCCCTTCCCGCAGGGGAGGGGCCGGATTTCCGGCATTTCCCGGTTCTGCCGACAGGAATCTGACCTTGACACAGCAGCCCGGCGGCCTGTAAAATCGTCCTGCTTTTGAAGCGGCGCCATAGCCAAGTGGTAAGGCAGAGGTCTGCAAAATCTCCACCCCCGGTTCAAATCCGGGTGGCGCCTCAAGAACAAAAGACTTCATCGATCGTTACTGCGGGTCGAACTGTTTTGACACCGTGGCGGCGTGGCAATATAGTCGTGCCGGGGATCGTAATCATTCTGGAGGAAATCATGGGTAACCGGGGAAACAGGGACGATTGTTTCGGGATGCACGGGGAGCGTCATGGGGACTGGCCGGGAAAGCCATGTGGCGATATGCGCGACGACTGGCCGGGAAGGCCGCGCCAGGATGATGTCGAGGGATACGGCTGTCCCGAGTTCGGCTTCAGAAGACATTTCATTACAAGGGCCGAGAAGCTTGAGGCACTGAACGACTACCTCGAGGAACTTGAAAACGAGGCCGAGGGCGTGCGCGAGGCAATCGATGAATTGCTGGACGAGATGATCGAGGCCGGTGACTTCGATGACGATGACTTCGAGGATGACGATGACGATGGCATCGACGGCTGCGAATGCGGCTGCTGCGATGAACCCGAGGATTGCAAGTAGGCTGTCCGGGCCCCAGCTTCCTTCACCACCAATGAACTGATTCAGGCCTGTCCGGGGTTCAAGCCCTGAAGATGAACTGGCCCACAAGAACGGCCAGTATGGCGGCGGGCGCGAGGAACTTCAGCAGCACATTCCAGATCCGATAGACAATCGGGTTCATGCATGCAAGTTCCTGGCGTTTTTCGTCGTGACGCATCACCCAGCCCACGAATACCGCGATCAGTATCCCGCCGACCGGAAGAAGGATGTTGGAACACAGGTAATCCAGAAGGTCGAAGAAGGTCATGTTGAACAGCGTGTATCCGGCGAGCAGGTTGAACGAAAGCGCGCACAGAATGCCGACCGCGGAAATCGCGGCAGCGGAAATGAGCACAGCTTCAGTGCGTTTCATCTTCCTCTCGTCGATCATGTACGAAGCGACCACTTCCAGCAGGGATATAGTTGATGTAAGGGCCGCGATGGTCACGAGAAGGTAGAAAAGCACAACCAGCCACCTGCCGCCGGGAATGCTCTGGAAGATAACCGGAATGGCCGTGAAGACGTTACCTGTGCCGGATCCCGTCATCGCAAGGCCGAAGGAAATGATTGCGCCGCAGACGACGATGCTTGCAAGCAGGGCGACCGACGAATCGATCGCCGGAATCGCGGCAGATGAGGTGTCGATGCGGTCTTTGGGCCCGAGGTAGCTTCCATACGTAAGCAGCGCGCCCATGCCCACTGAAAGCGAGAAGAACGCCTGTCCCATGGCCCCCAGCACAAGATCCCATGAAAGTGTTGAAATGCTGGGCTTGAAAAGGTATCCGATGATGCGACCGCCGCCATCCAGGGTCAGAACCCGGATTGCCAGCACCACCAGCATCAGCAGCAGCAGAGGCATCATTATCTTGTTGCCGCGCTCGATTCCCCCGGCCACGCCACCCAGCACAAGGATGACCGTCAGTACCATGAATGCCAGGAAGTAACCCACCTGCTTGACGGGGTTGGCCACGAACTGGGAAAAAAGATGCTGCGGGTACAGTTCCGCCTTTTTGGCGATCAGTTTCGCCTTGAACTCTTCCGGGTTTCCATCCACGACCCAGACCGAATCACCCGCCCTGGCTTCGCCGATACCCCGGCGTTCCGATGTGAGCTTGGCACCAAGCGCCTGGGCCGCCTCGCTGTCCGAAATGGCCGTCTCGAAGCCGGCAAACTCATTGATCACCGACTTGTATGTGTATTCGATCGACCATCCCGCCACGACCGCGTAATACGACAGGATCAGGAAGCCTGTCGCAATCCCCATATAGCCGACGATGTTCCACCTTGTGCCCGGGCGGATTGCGTTGAAGGAACCGACCGGGTTGCGGCGTCCACGCTTTCCCACAAGGATTTCCGCAAGTATCAGCGGAAGGCAGACCAGTGCGATGCACAGCAGGTAAACCAGCACGAAGGTGCCCGCGCCGCCTCCCTCCTCCCCGGCCCCGCCGTACTTGTACGTCAGGTATGGAAAGCGCCACAGGTTGCCAAGGCCGACCGCGCTTCCCGCGGCCGCAAGGACGAACCCGAGCCTGCTTTTGAACTGTCCGCGACCGGCATCGTCGCATCCATTCTGCTCTGGAGCATTCATTCCCGACTCCCTTAAGATTCCCTTGGTCTTTTCCTTTTGTGCTCGCGGCGCTGTGCCATTTCATCGGCATCGACTTGGGCGAAGTACGCGTCGGATTCCTTCCTGACCTTGCGCGAAAGGATCAGGACCGCGATAAGATTTGGTATCGCCATCAGCCCCAGTGCCGTATCCCCGAAGGCCCAAACGGCCTCCAGGGAAACGATCGCGCCGATGAAGTGCACCGCCGTGAAAAGCACCTTGTACGGAAGGACGGCCCTGGGGCCAGCCAGGTAAAGGATTGCCCTGTCGCCGTAGTAGCTCCACGAAATGGCGGTCGATATGGCGAAAAGAAAGACCACAATCGTAATCAGGTAGTTTCCCCACGGAAATACCGGCATCAGCCCGTCCCGGAATGCGGTCGCGGTCAGCGGCGAACCGTTAAGAAGGGCATTCCCGGTGATGAAGACCCTTGATGCCGGGATTGTCTTGCCGTTGTTGTCGCGCGCGATCGGGACGCCGCCGGACAAGGTGATTTCACCGGAGAATGGCTTGCCGTCAAGATGGAATCTTGCCCCGTCAACAATCGAGTTGTTCCGGACGACCAGAACCGTTTCCGCCAGTCCGTCCGTTATCCTTGAAGTCCCGACAAAAAGCGATCCCGCATCGACCTGGCCGCGCTCAATGACTTTCGCGTCGGCCCTGACCCACGTCAGTCCGCTTTTGGCGGTGATGTCGAACCGATCGGGGTGTTTCTGGTTCCAGGTTCCCATCGTGACGATTACAAGACCGGTGATGAAGCAGATGACAACGGTATCGACGAAGGGCTCAAGCAGCGCGACAGAACCTTCGCTTACCGGTCGGTCGGTTTTTGCGGCAGCATGGGCGATCGGGGCGCTGCCCTGTCCTGCCTCGTTGGAAAAAAGCCCGCGCTTGACACCCCATGTGAGCGTGAAGACGAACGTGGATCCTGCGAATCCGCCGATCATTCCAGGTGGCAAAAACGCGTAAGTGACGATGTCGGAAACCGCACCGGGCAGGCGATCGATGTTCAAGGCGACCACGACCAGCGCGCTTACCACGTAGAGAAGGCCCATGAAAGGCACGAGCTTGCCGGTGACCGTCCCGATTCGTCGGATGCCGCCGACGATGACCAGTCCGATAATCGATGCGGATACCAGGCCGGACACCCAGTTCGGGATGCCGAAATCCGCCCGCAGACTGTCGGCCATCGTGAAGGCCTGTATCGAGTTTCCTGTGCCCATGGCCCCGGTGGCGGCGCAGACCGCGAACAGGATGGCTACCCACTTCCATCTTGGACCGAGGCCCTTTTCGATGTAGTACATCGGTCCGCCCGAAGCCGATCCGTCCGGGTGGATGACCCGGTGCTTCTGCGCCAGCGTGCATTCCACGAATTTGGTCGCCATCCCAAGGAAGCCGGTCAGCCACAGCCAGAAGACGGCACCAGGTCCTCCGTAATGGATTGCCGTCGCGACACCGGCGATGTTACCGATGCCGACGGTGGCCGACAGTGCCGAGGTCAGGGCCTGGTAGTGGGATACGTCGCCTGACGACGAGTTGTTGTCATACTTGCCGGCGACAACCCGTATGGCGTGCCCGAGCCGCCTGAACTGGATGAAACCCAGCCTGACGGTCAGGAACAGGCCGGAAAACAGAAGCAGCACGACCATCGCCGGAAGTGCCGACGGGGTGTTCCACACGAGGTCGGAGGCGAGTGAGAGAACGTTGTTGAGTGTTTCCATCCGCGTCTTCGGCCATTGGCCTTGAAGTGTTTTCAGGACGATTATGCATCATCTTGAAGTTGAGTCCAGAAGGACCAGCAGCCTTGTGCCGACTGTCACGATGCCTGCCAAGAGGCTATAATCGTTCCGGTTCGACCGAATCCTTTCCATCAAGGTGAAATATGGACGATCTGGAAGGTCACCCCGTCCCGGACAGTCCCGAAAGAAAGGGAGCCGACGGCAGCCACACGGCCGAGTTTCTCGTTCAGGGCAGTGCGGCCATCAGGAACAATCTCAGGCTTCTCGCGGCATCGTCCGTCATCCTGGCCGGTCTTGCGATCGGATACACGATGTGGGCCCTTTCCTCGGTGATGGTGCCGCTTGTGCTGGCCTTCGTGCTTTCGTACCTTGTTTCGCCGGTTGCCAGGTTCTTCCGGGATCGCCTGCACCTCGGCCATGTTATCGGCGTAGTTCTTGCCATGCTCGTCGCGACCGCGGTAATGGGGCTGGTCGGGTACATCATCTTCTATTCGGTTTCCGAGGCAATCGAAGGCTGGCCAGCTTATCAGGATCGCCTGCAGGGTGTTGTCGGTGCCACGATCGACTGGTTGAAGGCCAGGGGGTTTATCGACAAGGATCCCGTCGGCCGAAGGCTGCTTGATCTGATCCCGGGATCGGGCGGCCTGGTGATGAGCGCGTTTGGCAAGGTTCTGGGTTGGGGCGGGAGCCTTTTCACCGTAATGCTTTTCGTCTTTTTCATGTTGCTGGGGCGCCCGATCAGGGGAAAGATACCGCGTGGCCGCCTGATTTCCGAGATCGACGAAAAGGTCAAGACGTACCTGCTGGTCAAATCGATGGTTTCGGTGTTCACCGGTATCCTGGTCGGCGCCGCACTCAGCTTCATCGGGCTGGATCTTGCGATCCTTTTCGGGGTGCTGGCCTTCCTGTTGAACTTCGTCCCGACCTTCGGCTCGATTGTCGCAACCATAGTGCCCTTCCTGATGGCGATCATTCAGTTCGACACGATGCTTCAGCCGGCACTCGTGCTTGTGATACCCGCGGCGATCCAGGTCACCATCGGAAATGTGATTGAACCGAGGATAATGGGAGAAAGGCTGGACATACATCCGGTCGTCATCCTGTTTTCCCTGGTCATGTGGGGGCTCATATGGGGCGTGCCGGGCATGCTCATGGCCGCCCCCCTTACCGCGGTGCTCAAGATCATTTTCTCGCATATCGAAACCTTGAAACCTGTCGCCAGGATCATCGAGGGCAAGCTTCCGTGATTCGTCCCGCGGTCGCGGGTTGTGAAGCAATTACAATTCAGTTTCTTGACATCACAGTGTTTTCAGGTTGACGATCGGATCCCTTACCCCTTTTGGAGAGGAAAATGTTTTCGACGATTCGCGAACTTATTGCGTATGTCAGGAAGGAAGGCGTCACGACGGTCGATTTCAAGTTCACCGCCTTGATGGGAAAGGCCCATCACGTCACCCTGCCTGCCCGCAAGATGGACGAGTCCATCTGGGAAAGCGGGATTGGCTTCGACGGATCGAACATGCCAGGATTCAAGACGGTCGAGGCCGGGGACATGGTTATCGTTCCCGACATCACCACGGCGTTCATAGATCCCTTCTTTTCGGAAAAGACACTCTCCCTGATATGCGGGGTTTACGAAGCTGGAAGCCTGGATCCGTTTCCCAGGGATCCGCGCGGGATCCTGAAGCACGCATGCGACTACATGGCTTCGACCGGCATCGCGGACGACTGCCGGTTCGGTCCGGAATTTGAGTTTTACCTTCTTGATGAGGTTTCGACGCGCACGGGCTGTGCCGAGATGAGCCACAGGCTGGTCTGCCGCGAAGGGCAGGTTTCGGCGGCCGATGGTGCCCGGGAAAAGGTCATGATCGCGCCGCACCGCGGTTATCATTCCTGCCCGCCGGCCGACGCATTCTTCGACATCAGGAACGAGATGGCCGTTCTTCTGGAGCAGGCGGGTGTCGGCGTCAATTATCACCATCACGAGGTCGGGGCCACCGGGCAGCAGGAGATAGAGGTGGATCTGGCAGGCCCGATGCGTTCCGGGGACGTGGCGTTCCTGGTCAAGTATTTCGTCAAGATGACCGCAAGAAAGCACGGCATGGTCGCGACCTTCATGCCGAAACCGTTCTTCGGCGAGGCCGGAAGCGGCATGCACTTCCACCAGCACCTGTTCAAGGGCGGCCAGCCGGTGTTTTTCGACAAGGACGGCTATGCCGGTCTTTCAAAAACCGCCCTGTCCTATGTCGCCGGTCTGCTTCACCACGCGCCGTCCATACTGGCGATCACGAACCCGAGCACCAATTCGTACCGCCGCCTGGTGCCCGGTTACGAAGCCCCGGTCAACGCGTTCTTCAGCCTGGGCAACCGCAGCGCGGCAATCAGGATTCCGAAGTATGCCAGCCGGCCCGACAAGAAGCGCATCGAGTTCAGGTCGCCCGATGGAACGTGCAATCCGTACCTGGCCATGGCCGTGATGCTGATGGCCGGTATTGACGGCGTCAGGAAAAACATGGATCCGACCGCCATGGGGTTCGGCCCGTACGACATGAACGTGTTCGCGATGTCGCCGGAAGAAAGGGCCGCGAAGATCAAGCCGCTGCCAAGCAGCCTGCCGGAGGCGCTTGACGCGCTTGAGGCCGATCACGCCTTCCTTGAAGAAGGCGGTGTTTTCAGCAAGTTGCTAATCAAGGACTGGATTTCCATCCACAGGAAGTCGGAAGTCGAGGAAATGCGTTCCCGCCCCCATCCGTGGGAGATTGAAACCCATCTTGACTGCTGAACATATTGTGATTTCGAATTATGATTGACCCGCAGATCTTTTTGACGCGGGGCATCACATGCAGTCATCCGAGTTTTTTTTCAACGACAGTCACGGACTTCCTGTTCATGTTCACAAGTGGCTTCCCGACGGGGATGTCAAGGCGGTCATCCAGGTTTCCCACGGGATGCAGGAACCGGCCTATCGTTACCAGGCGTTCGCGCAGGACATGACCGCCGCCGGTTACGCGGTTTATGCCAACGATCACAGGGGCCACGGAAAGACCCTGGTGGATAACGCCAGGGGAAGACTTGGCGACGGCGGCTGGCAGGCGGTCCTGTCTGCAATGACACAGCTTACGGCGACCATCAGGGCCGAATTGCCGGGCGTTCCGGTATTCCTTCTTGGCCATTCGTGGGGTTCCTTCCTGGCCCAGGCGTATATCCAGTCGTTCGGCGACAGGGTTGACGGGTGCATTCTTTCAGGCACCAACGGTTCCAACCCCCTGGTCGCAATCGGCCTGGTGCTGGCCCGCGTGGTCTGTGCGGTGCGCGGCGGGGAAACAAAGGCCGAACTGCTGTGGCAGCTTTCCCTTGGTCCCTACAACAAGGGCCTTGCCGACACCGACACCGGCCTGGACTGGCTGTCGCGCGACACTTCCGTGGTCAGGGCGTACTTCGATGACCCGGAGTGCGGCGCCGACTTCCCGAACAGTTTCTATCTTCAGATGCTGATGCTTCTGAAGAACATCTGGCAGCCTGTCCACGAAAAGAGGATCCCTGCCTCCCTGCCGATATATATCTTCGCGGGTACCGGGGATCCGGTCGGCGGGTATGGAAAGGGCGTCAAGGCCCTTCATGACAGATACCGCAAGCATGGAATCAATGACCTTATGATGCGGCTGTACGAAGGCGGCAGGCACGAGATGCTGAACGAAACCAATCGGGACGAGGTCATACGGGATCTTAAGGCCTGGCTCGATTCCCGCGTTTCTGCGTGAACCGCCGTCACTTCGCGTTGGCGACCGAAATCCCGATCGTGGAAAGCTGGAAGGTCGAATCGGAACCTTCAAGGACTTCAAGCGCGGCGATTCCTGTGGCAGTGCCGTCCGGGGATGTGCCGAGACCCCTGAAATGAACGGATGCGGCATTTGAATCCTGTTCCGGTTCCTGCTCAAAGACCGTGATTTCGTTCCATTTCATGTTACGGCGCCAGGCGTACCTGAGCTGGCCAGTCATGATTTCCTGGCCGCTGCCGGAGGTCTCGATTGCAATGTCGGAAAACAGGATGTGCGGCCTGCCGGCGCCGTCAACGATGATTTCCGGGAAGGCGCCCGTAAACCTTTTTCCCCCGCCGCCCTGATAACCGTTGTTTTCAAACGCAACCGTCTCGGTCTTGAATGTCTTGTCGAGATCCCTGTACGTGTGCCGCAGATCGACTGACAGAATCTGGTCTTCGTCGTTGGTGACGACGTTTGCCCAGGCGATGCTTTCACGTCCGTAGCTTCCGATTGTGAAAGAAATCCATGGCAATCCGGACGGAGCGACGCCGCTTACCTTTTCCCGATCCCACGTCGAGCCGTTGAACGCGGCAACCCAGACTTCACGCCCGCTGTCACCGTCTTTCAGGTAACACGCGACGGGGTGGCCATCCTTTCTTGCAGCGACATCGATTATCGAGACAAGTGCGGTGTCCGGGTTCGGCATGGCAGCGACGTCGAACCCGGTTCCGTTGAATACGGCATTGAACAGTTGCATCGTGGCGCCCGCGCCGGGACGTGCGCGGAATATCAGGTGAACCTTGTCGTCAAGCCCCGTTCTGGCGCCAAAGGATTCGATATTCAGATATTGAGTGTCTTCATTGAGCTCGTCGAAGGCAATCTGGCCCCCGCCCACCCGCGTGAAATTGAAGCCGTTTTCCGTCTGGACGATGATGATCGGCTGGCAGTCTTCCGTGTAGGCCAGGGTCGCAATGCTTCGCGCCGGGTCTTCAGATGGCGGCAGGGACATAAGGGTCGCCCGCGACACCGGTTCCCCTTCCCCGGGCGGCGTGGCCAGGTTGACTTCCGAAAAAACCAGCGAGGACACGAATCCGCCCTGACCGTCCGAGACCACGTCGTTAAAGACCAGGCCCATCAGCCCGCAGCGGTTCACGGCGGTCACGCGGCGTTCACCAGGCAGGATGGTCGTGAACAGATCCTTCTGTCCGGCAGGGGACTGGACGTTGTCGAATCTGAAGAGCCCGACGGTCGAAATCGGATCCGGAACCGAAACGTCCTTTTCCGCGTCAGGTTGTGCGTCGGTCGGCACGTCTTCCGGTACGGTTGCATCGACAACGTCGGAATCGCCCGAATCCGTTCCCGGATCAGGCGCCTGTGCATCGCGCGCGTCCTGGTCGGGAAGCTCGGCGCCGGTCGAGTCGGGAATGGTGTCCGAAATGTTTTCCCCGCCGCCGCAGCCCTGAACAAGCGCCGCCGCGACCAGAAGGCCTGCAAGCAAAAGGAAGCATGATTTCTTCATCTGAATTGCTCCGGAAGGTGCCGAAACTGAACCGGGACGTGGGGATTAAGGTATCATTACGGACTGATTGCCGCAAGAAGCGCCGGCGTGCGCCATTGTGGCCGCGGATGTGTTTTTCGGGGGTGAGACCTGATGGCTGGCGAACCGACCGGCGGTATCCTTGATGTCCTGACTTCGATTCTGCGTGGCGCGGCCAAGTTGCTTGGGTGCACGTCGGCCAACATGGTCCTGATGGACGAAAAGGCCCAGACGGCAACGGTCGTCGTCGCGACGATGGCAGCGAACAGGAACCAGATCGGGGAAGTCGAGAATCTGGTGGGTGCGGTTCAGAACGTGGCCTTTCCGTTGAAGGCGGTCTCCACGTCGGCCCTTGCGTACAGATCCTGGAAGGAACGCACGGCGATGGAGACGCCGTCGCTTGCCGAGATCATCGGGCCGGAACTGATGCCCGACGATGGTGTCGAGGCGGCAATGGATCTTCTTGGGGATCACCGTTTCTTCCTGGTTCCGGTGATGTCGGGAAGCCTGTCTTTCGGGGTTCTCATTTTTGAGAAGCCTGGCACCAATCCGTTCAGTCCGCAGCAGCGTGAGTTGCTGATCCGGTATGCACAGAGGGTGGGCGAGATCCTCGACATGCACATGCGGGCATCGACACTGCCACAGGGAGCGGACCTGGGGGTGATCCGCGAGAACACCGCGCTGATACGTTTCCTGATGGACGCCGCCGGTCACATAGTCGGTTACAACTCCGGTGTCACTGTCGGCCGCGACGGCGGGTTCCAGTTCGTTTTCAGGGAGCTTGTTCCCGCAATGGAGTTTTCGCCTGGATTCGTCGATCAGGTTCGGCGCCAGGTCGTTTCGTTTCTTGAATCGGACGACGAGGGTATCGTCCCGCGCAGGTTCGTTCCCGAAGATGCAGTCAGGCTGAAGGACACCGGGTTCGACATCAGGATCGAGGTGTCCGTTTCACGTATTCATACGGATTCCGGTGATCTGGCCCTTGCATCGTTTCACGAGATACGCGCACACCAGGGAATGGCGACCCATCAACTTGTGCGTCTTGCGCTGGGCGAGGCATCTCCTGTCGTTCTGGTCGGTCCCGATTTTCGGATCACGTCGGAAAACGAGGCCGCCGACCGGCTTTTCGGGTTCGAGGATGGAGGCATGTCGGGCCTGTCGATTGCCGATATTTTCCGTGACGCGGATGACATCGGCGATCTTCTGGACAAGCAGATAATGGATCTGACCAGCGGTTATTACGAGGAATGCGCCCTGCTGCGCCGAAAGGACGGCGAATGCTTCCCCGG